>Ga0208029_1000773_pt1 | contig 17300 bp, 15 predicted proteins | sample MalvireepMed_s12_FD_184242 | JGI IMG/M metagenome (GOLD analysis project Ga0208029, IMG submission 184242) | Marine viral communities from the Global Malaspina Expedition - Malaspina viral metaG DeepMed_s12 (SPAdes) (version 2) | ecosystem: Environmental > Aquatic > Marine > Oceanic | place... | reverse complement strand
CACACGCTCACTTGGGCCACAAGCATGAAACATCGCTTGCCGGAGCCGCTGGTGGCCTATCGCGCCCGCCACGCCAATCGCCCAGCGCTTGCCCGCGCCGCCGAAAAAGAGCAGGCGGCAGCGCAAGCGACCTGATTACACCGCGTTAGGCGAAGGCAGCCGGAGTGTTTCCTGCGCTTTACTCCCTTCGGCACGGGCGGCTCCCCAGGCACTTTCCAGCCCGCCAGGGAAGCCGCTTCGCTGGCTGTAATCCGGAGTGACACTGCCCTGGTAGGCATGGCGCTGGCTTAGCGCTTTGGCGCAGCTATAATCCACTACCGTCAGCACGCCCACCGCAAGTGCTAAATAGAGGTTCTCTTTATGCGATGGGTGGCGCTTTAACGCAAAGGTGAGCGCGGCAAAATCCAGCACATCTCCGCCAACTCGGCTCCAAATCGCGTTGGTCGGGTTATCCGACAGCGCGCCGATGCCGCTGAGGATTTCCCGCGCACCGCTGGCGCGTATCTTATTTTCACGATGAGGCATACCTAACACGCGGCTCAACCCCGACGCGGGGCCACTAGCTGATACAACCCCATCCCCAAGCTTAGCCAACCCAAGCCTCTAGCTAATTTATCCGCTGGTGACATTGAGCGTGTTGGCGAGTGGGAATGGCGTTTCATCGATGTTTTCATACTCTCCTCCCTGTGCAGTATTACGGCTTCAGAATGACTTTGACGCAGCCATCCTGCTTATCCCGAAAGGTTTGGTACATCTCACGCCCCTGGGCTAAATCCACCGAGTGGGTAATCACAAACGAAGGGTCGATCTGGCCCTCGTCAATGCGCCTCAACAGATCATCCGTCCAGCGTTTGACATGGGTTTGCCCGGTGCGCACGGTCAATCCTTTGTTCATCAGCGCCGCCCCCATAGGGATTTTATCAACCAGCCCGCCATACACCCCGGGGATCGACAAAATACCCGCCGGACGGCAGACATATATCATCTCGCGCAGCACATGAGCACGGTCGGTTTCCAGCCACATGGCCTGTTTTACCCGGTCATACACCGAGTCCAGCGAACGCGTGGCGTGGGCTTCCAGCCCCACCGCATCGATACACTTTTCTGGCCCCTTACCGTGGGTCAGCTCCTGCAGCCTGCCCAGTACGCTTTCGTGGGCAAAGTTAATAGTGATCGCGCCACCGGCAGCGGCCATTGAGAGCCGCTCGGGTACGTTATCAATCACCACTACCTGCTTGGCGCCCAGCAGCACCGCGCTACGCACGCAGAACTGACCAACCGGGCCTGCGCCCCAGATCACCACGGTATCGGTGGGTTGAATGTCGCACTGCGCGGCGGCCTGCCAACCGGTTTGGAAAATATCCCCTAGAAACAGCACTTGCTCATCGGTGAGCGTATCGGGCACTTTAATATGCGTGGTGTCGGCAAAAGGCACGCGCACAAACTCGGCCTGGCCGCCCGTATAGCCGCCGGTAAGTTGAGAGTAGCCAAACAGCCCGGCACCGCCATGGCCAAAGACTTTATCCGCCAGGGATTTATTACGGTTGGAGCGCTCGCTCGCAAACCGAGTAGTTGCCGCGCTGGCACTGCTCGCATTCGCCGCAAGCAATGGTGAAGGGCACCACCACTCGATCGCCTACTTTGAGATTTTTCGTCTCACTACCCACTTCCATCACTTCGCCTATAAACTCATGGCCTAGGACATCGCCACAGGACATACCGGGGATATAGTGATCGTAAAGGTGCAGATCAGAGCCGCAGATGGCGCAGCTACTGGCATTGATAATGGCATCGCGGGGGTGTTCGATCGCGGGGTCGGGCACGGTATCGTAACGAACATCGTTCTTACCGTGCCAGCAAAGTGCTTTCATGGCTGCTTCTCCTTACATGGTTGCGCATAGCGTCCTGCCATGTATCACCATAGCTCAGACACACGGCACCCAAAGTTAAGAAAAGCTTTTTTACGGGTGTTCGACGACAATCACGCCCTAATCAGGCAACTTAAGTTAACAACGGATAACAATCGCTACCTACCTAGCCTTTGCGCTCAATATCCACGTTGCTGGCCTGGGCGAAGAGCCTAGTAGAAGTGACTTAGGCCTTAATGACTAATCATCCATGGGCGTGCTGAGGGGAACATCTTATTACCTTCTGCAGTATAAAATACCTGGGGTTTTTGACGTTCTCGATGACAGCATCCGTTCTCGTGCTCACTATGCTGGTTCCCATGCCTGGGTTCGTGTGCGGCTTTTTCATTGCGCGCAAGGGCATTGCGTTTTGAGGCATCCATCATTAAAAGCTGAGGGGCAACCATCAGCACTCTAGGGGATAGCGTTCCGCACGTTGGGCAAGCGTGAGAATCACCCGACTCTCGTAGGGGAACAAGCTCATGGAATAAGCCATGGGAAGCACACTTATAATCATAAAGAGGCATACCACTTTCTCCTTAATAGTTTCTGTTTTAAACAGGCAGCGATGTTAAGACGTCGCCGCCTATCTCAATGCTATTAACGCTTGGAAGTCTCTATTTATCTTTTGAGAGTGGTAAGTCAGCCCCCTGAGCGACTTGGGCACCGGGCCCATGCGCATTCGGTTTCACATCAATATCAAAAATATCCGTTGGCAGCCAAAGCGTTGCGCAAGCATTGGGAATATCGACGACGCCGCTAATATGCCCTTGCACTGGCGCGCACCCTAGCAATGAGTAGGCTTGAGCACCGGTATACCCAAACTTTTTGAGATACTCAATAGCATTGAGAACGGCCTGGCGATAAGCCACATGCACATCCAAATAGTGCTGCTTGCCCTGCTCGTCTACCGATACCCCTTCAAAAATTAGATAATCATCGTATTTAGGCGTGATAGGACTCGGTTTGAAAATAGGGTTCTTGATGGCGTACTTCTCCATGCCGCCTTTGATCAGGTTAACCCGCAAGTGAATCCAACCGGCCATCTCAATGGCACCACAAAAAGTGATTTCCCCATCACCTTGGCTGAAATGTAAATCGCCTACCGATAGTCCGCCATCTTTGACATAGACGGGGAAATAAATTGTTGATCCCCTTGATAAGTCTTTGATATCACAGTTACCACCATGTTCACGCGGAGGAACTGTTCGAGCGCCTTCAGCGGCAGCCTGCTGCTTGGCGGTACCTGTCAACTTCCCCATATGGGCTGTGTCGGCATAGGGCAGTGCCGCTAACTGGGGGATACGATCAGGCTCGGTATCATAGAGCTCTTTTTCTCGCCTATTCCATTCATCCAACATCTCTTTTGAAGGCAGGCAGCCAATTAAGCCGGGATGGATCAGACCGGCAAACTCGACACCGGGAATATGCCGGGATTTGGTGAACATGCCATTGAAGTCCCAAATCGACTTTTGTGCCTCTGGGAAGTGCTCGGTTAGGAAACCACCGCCATTCTGCTTGGAAAAGAAACCATTGAACCCCCACTGGCTCTCTTCAAAGGCGCCAATATCGAGAATATCCACCACCAGTAGATCACCGGGTTCAGCACCTTCAACACCCACCGGGCCTGATAAAAAGTGGACTTGGGTTAGATCCACATCGCGAACATCGTCGGCACTGTCATTGTTGTGGATTTGCCCACCGGTCCAGTCATGACACTCAATAATAAAGTCATCGCCAGGCTTCACCATGCTGGCCATAGGTATATCGGGATGCCAGCGGTTATGAACCTGCTCGTTCTCGTAAGGCGACTGATTAAGGTCAATTTTAATAATTGTTTCAGCCATGACACATACCTCTTTTACGTAACATCGAATAGTGGTTATAGAGAAACCCGTTTTCCCTGTACCACTATGTAAAATCGTTACTCAGGCAGCCATAAGCTAATGCACCACGGGCACTACGTTATATGACGTATAAAAATCTATGGAGTGGTGATCGGCAAAACGCTAAGAGTATGCTTTTCGTTGATGCTGGCTTGGTATAACTGCTTATCCGGATGCCTCAACAGAGCGCTAGCCAGCGCTGGCTCTAGCGTCACGCGCAACCTTCGAGCTAAATCGCGAGCGCCAAATTGTGGGTCGCGTTTTTCGCACAACCAGTTTCGTGCATCGTCGGTTAGGTGCAGCGTGATTTGCTGTTTAGCTAGGCGTTTATCAAGTTTCGCTAGCTCGATATCCAGCAGGGACGACCACCAGTTCTCATCCAGCTTCTCGAAAGGCAATATGCGGTCTATACGATTGAGAAACTCAGGGTCGAAATGACGCTTTAGCGCCTGCTGTTGTACCCAAGATTCTTTACTTGGCTGTAACCTTAGCCAACGCCGCCAACCCTGCTCAAAGCGTTGACGATAGGCCACCACGTCATTAGCACCGATATTGCTGGTCATAAAAATAAGTGTGTTACGAAAGTCGATCTTCCGTGTGCCGCCCGATAGTACTAACTGGCCACTGTCCATGACGTTAAGCAGGCTACGCACTACCTCCTTCGAGGCTTTTTCCAACTCATCGAATAGCACGATACCGGGTTTACTGTAACTGCCTTGAATAGCATCAATATCAAACAGGGTATGACCCTCTTTGCTCCCTACATAACCCGGGGGGGCACCCGTCAATGCCGCCGCATAGTGCTCTTGAGCCAGTGTGTTCATATCGATACGGCACAGCGCATCTGCGCGACCAGCAATAGCCTCAGCCAGCAGTCGTACCGTCTCGGTCTTGCCCACCCCCGTGGGGCCAAGGAAAAGATTAACGGCTAATGGGCGTTCCTCGGCACCGATATCAGCCTTGACCACGTACAACATTGCTTCCATGGCATCTAGTACTTCTTCCTGGCCGACAATACGTTCACGCAATCGCTGCATTACCCTTGCAGGGTCAAAACGGAAGCGTGAAGGCCTCTCCTTGGCCTTCTCTACGTGTTCTAGACCAGCGATTGCACGACTCTCCTCCAGACGATCATTAATAAAGGGCATTTGTTACTCCCCCTGGGCCTTGAGGCCTTTCAGTGTGAATCGTGCCCTGCGCCACGCTCCTTGCCTTCAACGGGTAATTCACCCACCGGGCATTCGGCAACGCCAATCGTTTTGCGCGTTAGCGCCTCGACGTTTTCCTGCGCCTTCTGGGCATCCATCACCCAGGTGCGATAGAAATCAAAAGGACAATCGGCGATACCCTTGTCACCATCCCCTGATGCATGAACACCTGAATAGCCTCGGTGCAACAGCTTGAACAGATGGTTTTGCGATTGGTCATTGGCACGGGCATCACGAATCTGGCTGATCGATAGCTGAGCAAACTGGATGCCCATGTCTTCCTCGCCACACTCGCCGAGAGTACGACCGTCGAAGCCGATGATCGCTGAGTGGCCAAAATAGGAATAAACCCCGTCAAAACCGCTGGCGTTCGCCACCGCCACATAACAGTTGTTGGCCCAGGCCATGGACTTAGACATCAACACCTGCTGCTCTTTGGCAGGGTACATATAGCCCTGGCAACGCACGATCAGCTCGGCTCCCTTCATGGCGCAGTCGCGCCAGATTTCAGGGTAGTTACCGTCATCACAGATGATTAGGCTAAGTTTCATACCCTTCGGGCCTTCCGTAACGTAGGTGGTATCTCCTGGGTACCAACCTTCGATGGGACACCAAGGAATGCACTTGCGATAACGTTGCACGATTTCACCTTGGTTATCGATCAATATCAGTGTGTTGTACGGTGCCTTATGAGGGTGATCTTCATGTCGCTCTCCGGTAAGAGAAAACACGCCCCAAGTATTCGCCTCGCGACAGGCTGCTGAAAAAATTGCCGTCTCATCCCCTGGGATAGTTGCGGCAGTGGCCATCATTTCCTCGTTGTCGTACATGATGCCCATCGTGCTGTACTCGGGAAATACGACGAGATCCATTCCAGGCAAACCGACTTTCATACCCTTGATCATTTCAGCGATGTTGCGAGCGTTCTCTAAAACTTCCTCACGATTGTGTAAGCGAGGCATTTTGTAGTTGACCACAGCTACACCGACGGTATCGGCACTGCTGGAAATATCGCCATGACGCATAAAGTTCACTCCTTTGCTTGTTGAATACTGATAAAAACGATTGATTAAAAAGCAAAATCAAACCGACAGATAACTGGCAATCTTGGCTTGATCGGCGGTGGCACGGGGTTCTTCGTGAATAAGCTCGCCCCGCTCAATGACCGTGAGCCGATCGGCAATCTCCATGGTGAAACTGAGCACTTGCTCGGATACCAGAATGGCAATCTTTTTCATCTCGCGAATCTCATTAAGCGTCCGCGCAATCTCTTTGATGATTGAGGGCTGAATACCTTCGGTAGGCTCATCAAGCAGCAATACCTTGGGCTCGGTAACCAATGCCCGGGCGATGGCAAGTTGCTGCTGCTGACCGCCAGAGAGGTTACCCCCCTTGCGGTTGCGCATATCCAGCAATACCGGGAATAGATCAAATATCTCTCGGGGCACTTTGCGACTTTTTGCGGTCTCGAGCCCAGATTCGATGTTCTCCATCACGGTGAGGTTGGGAAAAATCATGCGCCCCTGGGGAACATAGGCTAAACCTGCGGCGACACGCTTATGGGCGGGCAGGCCAATCAGCTCTTGACCCTCCAAACAAATGCTGCCCTCCCCGCTTGGCAGCACCCCCATCAAGGCTTTAAATAGTGTTGTCTTGCCCATGCCATTACGGCCCATGACAGCTAAGGTTTCATCCTGATTCATGGCAAGATTGATACCGTGAATCACTTCGCTCTGGCCATAGCTAACGCGTAAATCGTTGACTTCAAGCATGTGGATAGCCTCCTTTTAGTGGCCCAAGTAAACATCAATGACGCGCTTATCCTGCTTGACTGACTGCATGTCGCCCTCGGCCAGAATCTTGCCTTGATGCAGCACCATCACTTTGCCGCCCAGAGAGGCGACAAACTCCATATCATGCTCAATCACGATGACTGAACGCCCTTGGGAAATCTTACGCAAAAGCTTCGCCGTTGCTTCGCGTTCGCTTACGCTCATTCCCGCTACCGGCTCATCCAGCATTAATAGCTTTGGGTCTTGAATGAGCAGCATGCCAATCTCCAGCCACTGCTTTTGGCCATGGCTAAGCAATCCCGCCAGATCATCAAGACGCGTTTCTAACTGGATCTCTTCGGCCACTTCATGGATACGCTGGAGCACTTCCTCGTCACGCTTGAACGCCAAGGCGCCAAAGACGCTTCGACCCCGCGGGTAAGAAGCTTCGAGGTTGTCAAAGACACTCAATTCCTCGTAGATAGAAGGAGTCTGAAACTTACGACCTACGCCCTCCCAGACAATGCGATGCTCATGCATTCGGGTAAGCTCTTTTCCCCTGAACTTGATCGACCCTTCACTGGCGCGGGTTTTGCCGCAAATCATATCCAGCAGCGTGGTTTTACCTGCGCCGTTAGGGCCAATAATCACTCTTAACTCACTCTCATCCATATAAAAATTCAGATCTTCTATGGCTTTGAAACCATCAAAAGAGACCGTTAGATTTTCGATGGCGAGCATAAAATTGGTGTTAGAACTCATGGCCTTTTCTCCTGCAGCGCCTCTGGCGATGGCGCTTGAAATCCATCGCCTGAATCAGACGGGTGAGCCTTTCTTTCGCCGAGCCAGGGTTCAAAAAAGGCGCGCAGGTGTTGACCAAAGCGGCCGTAAATACTGGCCAATCCGTAGGGCAGCACTAACACCACCAGGATAAAAACGGCACCAATCAAGAACTGCCAAAGCTGTGGGTAGGCCTCGGCGAACATGGTTTTGGCAAAACTGACCAATAGCGCGCCGTAAACGCCTCCTACTAGTGATAGGCGCCCACCTACTGCGGCAAAAATCACAAACTCGATGGAGGGCACAATGCCGATGAAGGAGGGCGACATAAAGCCCACCTGCAGGGTGAACATCGCGCCACCGATACCGGAAATAAACGCGGCAAGGCAAAAGATGAACACTTTAAAGTTGGCCACGTCGTAGCCGGAAAAGCGCACCCGCTCCTCCTTGTCACGTAAGGCGGTCAGAATACGGCCGTATTTGCAGTTGAGTACCCAGCGGCCAACCAGCAGGCAACCGATTAGCAAAATAGCATTTAGGTAATACAGCAGGTAGCGGGCGCTATCATCGCGAATATCCCACCCCATCAAGGTTCGCAGATCGGTGATTCCATTAATACCACCGGTATAGCCCTGCTGGCCGACAATCAGGATAGTCAGCACTACCGCAAGGGCCTGGGTGATAATGGCAAAGTAAACGCCACTGACACGCCGTTTGAACATGGCGAAACCAATCAAAAAGGCAAAAGCCGCAGGCAGCACCAACACAGCAATGATGGTAAACGTCAGACTATTGAAAGGAACCCAGAACCACGGCAATTCAGTAATACGGTTCCAGTCCATAAAGTCGGGTATGCCCGGCGTAGTCTGGATGCTGGTGCTTTCCGGGTCAGAGGCTTCAATCTTCAAAAACATTGCCATGGCATAGCCACCGATACCGAAGAAAATACCCTGTCCCAGGCTTAGAATTCCACCATACCCCCAGCAAAGCACTAGGCCGAGTGCCACAAAAGCATAGGTCAGGTAACGTCCTGCCAAGTTAAGGCGGTAGATATCAAACACAAGCGGCATAACCACCATCAGGACGACCGCCAGTAGCAGAATGCTGCCTAAGCCTGCGTGACGATCCTGAAAGAAATGGAAAAGTTTGTTCATTAGATGGGACTCCTTAGCGGCGAACCTTGCTAGCCACAAGCCCTTCAGGGCGCAACAGCAGAATGCCAATCACCGTCAGCAGCGTGAGTACTTTGGCCATGGAGGAGCCCAGAAAGAATTCCATAAGTGACTGGGCCTGAGCGATAGAGAAGGCCGACGCGATCGTGCCCACCAGACTTCCCGCGCCTCCAAACACCACCACCAGGAAGGTATCAACGATATACAGCGAACCGCTGGTTGGGCCGGTGGAAGAAATGGTGGTAAAGGCAGCGCCAGCAATACCGGCAATACCGCAGCCCAGCGCAAAGGTGACACGGTCAACACGCTTGGTATTAATACCCACCGCACCGCTCATATCCCGGTTGGCCGTGGTGCAGCGCACTCGCAGCCCCCAGCGTGAGCGGAAGAGGAACCACCACACGCCTACTGTTACCAGCAGGGTAAGTACCAGGATGGCGATACCGTTGAGTGGAATATCAATCATCATGGTGGGCCGGTAAGAGCCACGTAGCCAGTCCGGCACTAGTACGCTCACCTCTCGGGCCCCAAAAGCAGACCGAAACCCTTGCTGCATAATCAAGGCCAAGCCCCAGGTGGCTAGCAAAGTATCCAGGGGGCGATGATAAAGATGCCTTATGAGTGCTATCTCGACGACATAGCCAACCAAAAAAGCGCTACCAAAGGCGATGGGGATAGCGAAGAAAAGATAGTAATCAGTCATCCCTGGCAAGGCACCCAGAGTGATAGAACACAGGTAAGTGGCGTAAGCGCCGATGACCATAAACTCACCGTGCGCCATATTGATCACGCGCATCTGGCCATAGATGATGGCCAGACCTAGGGCCATCAGTAGCAAAACACTAAAAAAGCTCACGCCAGCAAAGCCTTGCATGGCAAAAATTGCTAATAGCTCTTGAGTACTAAATCCACTCATGGCTGCCTCCCCCGTTATAAAAATCAATATCCGGCAACATCATCGACATCACAGCGGCTTTCACCGCCGTGATGTGAAGCGAAGCTTATTGATAACCTTCTGGGAAGGGGTTGGGTTCGACCAGGTCAGACTCCCACACGACGGTGGCTTGACCATCTTCGTTCCAACGACCTATGCGCGTTTTGCTCCACAGGTGGCGGTTCGGGTGCACCTTTACGTAGCCTTCCGGCGCTGTCGTCAATTCAATATCGGCCATGGCAGCAGAAACAGCGTCTACGTCAAAGCTGCCCGCTTTCTCGACCCCTGCCTTCCATAGCCAAGGCCCCAGATAGGCGGCTTGTGAAACGTCTCCGATAACGCTGTCTTCACCCCAGCGCTCCTTGAACGCTTCCACAAAGTCAGCGTTATTTTCGTTATCTAGGCTCTGAAAATATTTCATGGAGGAGTAGAAGCCTTCGACGTTCTCACCACCAATACCGAGCACTTCATCCTCAGTGACCGAAATGGTCAGCAACGTTTGGTTGTCCGCATTAATGCCTGCGGCATTAAGCTGGCGAAACCAAGCAACGTTACTTCCACCGACTACTGCTGCGAAAATGACGTCCGGCTTGCGAAGGCGAATGCGGTTGATGTTGGAGCCGAAGGAGGTGTGGCCTAACGGGGCGTAATCTTCACCCAGCACTTCCCCGCCAAGCACTTCTTCGATATGAATACGGGCAATTTTCATTGAGGTACGCGGCCAGATGTAATCCGAACCAATCAGATAGAATGTTCGCGCTCCTTGTTCATTCCATGCCCAGTTGATGCCTGCCAGTATCTGCTGGGTGGCCTCCTGGCCGGTATAAATCACATTAGGTGACTCTTCTAGCCCTTCGTAAAAAGTGGGGTAATAGAGCAGACCATTCTCACGCTCGAGCACCGGTAGCATTGCCTTGCGCGAAGCCGATGTCCAAGCACCGAAGATGGCGGGCACATTATCCTGAGTGAGCAACTTCCGCGTTCTATCAGCGAAAGTCGGCCAATCGCTAGCGCCATCTTCAATAATTGGCACAATTTGACGGCCCAAAACACCGCCCTGTGCGTTGATCTGCTCAATAGCCAGCTGCTCAGCTTCAACCGAGCCGGTCTCGCTAATCGCCATGGTGCCTGTCAGTGAGTGAAGGATACCCACATGAACCGTATCGTCAGTCACCGCAAGACCAGTGGTATTAACCTCTTCAGTGGGTGGTGCACTTAACGCCTTGGACGATAGGCTAAGCGCGAGTGGTAGCGCTACGATGCCGGTCAGTAAAGAGCGCCGCAAGTGCGAAAACGTTGTGTGTTTCTTCATCATCATGGTGAGCCCCCTGTCAGAGAAAGAACCTTATTGATTCCTCACGAACGAGTATGGGGAGCGTTTATTGAAGCCACCATGCGGGGAATACACCAGACCACTACGTCATTTACCCCATACCTAGCCACTAACCAACCATTTAAACTCATCAACACGTCCATGGCATGGAATTTGCATGATTCTTTTCAATTTTGAGCGTTAAGAGACTAAGAGAAGAGAGCATCCCATCCTACTGGCCGATAATGATTGGCCAACACAAAGGCCCGCCATGACGACCACAAAACAACGCATATTCCCGGTGAGACGCAACTACAACAAATGGGTGGCTAACCAAACGCTAGAAGATTTTGCGCTACGTTTTACCGCTAAGTCTGCCCGGCGCTGGAGCGCTAAACGTGTTGCCCTAACGGCTCTAGGAACGATTTCGTTTCTGGCTCTGGAAGCGATTGGCGGGGTAATCACCCTCAACTACGGCATCGTCAATGCTATTGCCGCCATCGCCGCCGTCACTGTCGTGATATTCCTGCTCGGCATTCCGATCAGCTACCATGCGGCCCGTTATGGGGTGGATATCGACCTACTCACTCGCGGCGCTGGGTTTGGGTATCTGGGGTCGACGCTGACGTCGCTCATCTACGCGACATTCACTTTCATCTTTTTTGCATTAGAAGCCGCCATCATGGCGATGGCACTAGAAGTGCTGTTCAACGTTCCGCTCACCCTGGGGTATGTCATCAGCTCTCTGGTGGTGATCCCCATCGTCACCCATGGTTTTACTTACATTAGTCGTTTCCAGGTTTGGACTCAGCCACTCTGGATTATTCTGCAGCTGACTCCCTTTATTTTTATCCTATTTCAGGATCCCGACTCTCTCCCACGCTGGTTGGCATTCGACAACACCATTGTAGGCCCTCAAGGGTTCGATCTATTACTGTTCGGAGCGGCGACCACGGTGATGTTTTCACTGGTTGCCCAAATTGGCGAGCAAGTCGACTACTTACGCTTTATTCCCGAAGCACAGCCGGGTAAACGCCTGCGTTGGTGGACCGCAGTGCTCGCCGGTGGCCCAGGCTGGATCATCATTGGTGCTCTAAAAGCATTGGCAGGCTCGTTGCTGGCGGTACTCGCACTCCACCACGGCTTGGCCACAGAGCTAGCTCAAGAGCCGATGCATATGTACTTGGTAGGATTTAGTCATGTCACCACGCATCCTGCCACTTTGATGGCACTGGCAGGTATTTTCGTTGTACTTTCCCAACTTAAGATTAATGTCACCAATGCCTATGCGGGCTCCATCGCTTGGTCCAATTTCTTCTCACGCCTTACCCATAGCCACCCAGGGCGCGTGGTCTGGCTACTATTTAATGTCATGATCGCACTGGTACTCATGGAGATCGGCATTTACCGTGCGTTTGAAGTCATTTTAGCCAACTACGCGATGGTGGCCATGGCCTGGATAGGAGCGCTAGTAGCCGATCTAGTCATCAACAAACCATTAGGGCTTAGCCCACGCCATATCGAATTCAAGCGCGCTTATCTTTATGACATCAATCCTGTAGGGTTTGGCGCAATGCTCTTGGCAACAGCCGTTGCACTCGCCGCCAGGGCAGGGCTCTGGGGCGACACGGCAGCAGCACTGGCTTCCTTTTTGGCTTTGTTGACCGCGTTCATCTGCGCTCCCACCATCGCTTGGTTGACCAAGGGGCGCTATTACATCGCTCGCCCCCCAGAACCCCAGATGGTCCTCCAAGGCCAAGCCTGTATCATTTGCGAGCACCATTTCGATAGTGAAGATATGGCCTTTTGCCCTGCTTATAATGCCCCTATCTGTTCACTCTGCTGTTCTCTGGACGCTCGCTGCAACGATGCATGCAAGCAGCACGCTACCTTTCAGGAGCAATTAATGGACTGGTTGGGCACACTGCTCCCTAATCGTATACTCAAGCATTTCAACTCTCGAATGGGCCATTTCGCTAGTCTATTGATGCTAGTCACTCTGGTGATTGCGGGGTTCTTGATTCTAGTTTTTTATCAGCTTCCCACCCTTTCTATGGAGGTGGAAGCCTTGATGGCGACCACACTGGCTAAAATATTTGCCATTTTTGTGATTGTCAGCGGCGTAGTAGCTTGGCTCTTTGTGCTGGCCAGCGAAAGCCGCGTCGTCGCTCACGAAGAATCTCATCGCCAAACACGCATGCTGCTGGAAGAAATCGATGCCCATGAGAAGACCGATCGGGAACTACAAAAAGCCAAAGAGCTAGCTGAAGCAGCCAATCAGGCCAAAAGCCGCTATCTAACCAGTTTGAGCCATGAACTTCGCTCTCCGCTCAATGCCGCTTTTGGCTATGCCCAATTACTGGAACACGATGACACTATTCCCCCAGAACGGCGCAAAGCGGTCGCCATCATACGCCGCAGCACGGAACACCTGTCTGACTTGATCGAAGGGCTATTGGAAATCTCCAAAATTGAAGCGGGTAGACTGGAACTGTATCGCAACCAGGTCAGAGTCAGCGCGCTGATTGATGAAATTGTCGCAATGTTTCGCCTCCAAGCTCAAGAAAAGGGCATCGACTTTACCTTTACCAGCGAAGGCCGCATTCCTGAATGGGTCATCACCGACGAAAAACGCCTGCGCCAAATACTCATCAACTTGCTTTCCAACGCCATCAAATTTACTAACCATGGCCAGGTGTCGCTGAACTTCCGCTACCGCAATCAAGTGGCGGAATTCACTATTCACGATACTGGTGTAGGTATAGAAGAGGAGGATATTCAGCGTATTTTCAAACCCTTTGAACGGGTGCGCAAACCCGGCGTTCCCATCGCCAACGGCACCGGGTTAGGCCTGACAATTACCAAACTGTTGACCGACATCATGGGGGGGGATCTCCAGGTAGTTAGCACGCCGGGAAGCGGAAGTGAATTTCGGCTTTCGGTAATGCTTTCAAGCATCGAGCCCTTGGAGCTTGTTCGGTCACCCAGTCAAATCGTTAAAGGGTATAAAGGTGAGCGCCGAACTCTATTGGTAATTGATGATGACCCCTCTCACAGGGGCTTGATTAGCGACATGCTGACACCGCTTGGCTTCACCCTGTTGGAAGCACCCGATGGAATCACCAGCTTGCCACTGGCCAATCACTCCCAACCCGACCTGATACTGCTGGATATCGCTATGCCGCATACCGACGGATGGCAAACCGCACGACTGCTCCGCCAACAAGGGTTTCAGGGGCCTATTGTGATGCTCTCCGCTAACGCACGGGAGAGCCAATTGAACGCACTTGGAGAAGGGCTACACAACGACTACTTGATCAAGCCATTCAAGCAAGGCGCCTTACTCGATACCCTAGCGCGGCAGCTACAGCTGCAATGGCAGCATCAAGCTAACACCTTGAGCTCGGCAGCTACTGTATTGGACAGACCAGCGACGTTTTCGCTGACTGACTCAATGTCGGGTTCAACAACGGTTTCAACGACAATGCCTACTCATATAGAGGCCTCCCTGCGTGAGGAAATGCTGGCGCTGGCCGACATCGGTCATTTAAGTGGTTTACGTAGCTGCTTAAGCACTGCCCAAGTCGACGGACGTATTAGCCCTTCATTGTCGGAGGAATTAGAAAGTGCTTTAGATCGTTTTAACTTTCACCAAATCTCACATTTGTTGAAGAAATCGCTATGACAACAATTGAGCGCAAGGATGTAGTGTTAGTAGTAGATGACTCCGCCGATTCCCTAGGCATGATCCACCAAGCCTTAGAGCAGTCAGGACTGACAGCATTAGTGGCGATGGGCGGAGAGCAGGCAATCTCCATTGCCGAAAAAATGACCCCGGATTTAATTCTGATGGATGCCTTAATGCCAGCAATGGATGGTTTCGAGGCGTGTCGTGCGTTGAAGTTACACCCCGCCTTAGCCAACGTTCCCGTCATATTTATGACCGGGCTCACCGATACTGAAGACGTGGTGCGTGGGCTTGAAGCGGGTGGCGTGGACTATATGACCAAACCTATTCGGCCAAAGGAGTTGGTGGCGCGCATTCGCGTGCATCTCAACAATGCCCGCCTGGCCCAAAGCACTCAGACAGCCCTGGATAAGCTGGGGCAAGCCTCTTTCGCAACAGATAGACAAGGTAGATGGCTATGGGGTACGCCCCAAGCAGAAGAGTGGATCAACATTACTGAAGAAAATTTGGCCAAACCACACGAAGAGCTTGCCGAGCACATCCGACGCTGGCTAAACCGACTACCGCGAAGCGGCGATCAGTTAGCCCTGCCGCTGCCTCATAACGCCTTAAGATTGAGATATTTGGGTGAATCAGTTACCAATGAGCACTTATTCCGCTTGTTACATCAAGAAGGAGATAGCGAAAGCCTGCTATTACAAAAGCAGCTGCGGCTTACAAAGCGTGAATCACAAGTGCTGCTCTGGATCGCCCAAGGCAAAACAAATCGTGAAATAGGCCAAATCCTCGAACTCAGCCCGCGCACGGTCAATAAACATTTAGAGCAAATCTTTCGCAAACTAGGGGTGGAAAACCGCACCTCTGCCGCCGCGATGGTATTCCAATGTTTAATTAACATTTAACAAAAGCTTAATTCAACACTCTCACACAGCCACCGTCATCCCTTACGCTCGATATCCACATCGCTGGCTTGGGTAAAGTCATCCAGCACCATCATGTGGCCGAGCTTGCCCGCTTTGGTGGAGAGGTACTGTTCGTTGTGGGGGTTTAAACCGGTGGTAATGGGCAGACGCTCGACGACGTTCACGCCGTCGCGGGTTAGCGCATCCACCTTGCGGGGGTTGTTGGTCATCAGCTTGAGCGCGGTAATGCCCAAGTGGTTGAGCATCGGCACGCAGAGGTCGTAGCGGCGCATGTCGGCGCCAAAGCCGAGCTGCTCGTTGGCTTCTACGGTATCGGCGCCCTGGTCCTGCAGATGATAGGCGCGAATTTTATTGAGCAGGCCAATGCCACGCCCTTCCTGGCGTAAATAGAGCAGCACGCCGCACCCCTCTTCGGCAATACGCTTTAGCGCTTCTTGCAGCTGGTAGCCGCAGTCGCAGCGCATCGAGAATAGCGCATCGCCGGTTAAGCACTCAGAGTGCACGCGCCCTAACACCGGCTCGCCGCCGCTCACATCGCCCAACGTTAGGGCGATATGGTCTTTACCCGTGGCGTCGTCTTCGAAGCCATGCATGGTGAATGTGGCCCAGGGAGTGGGCAGCCGAGAGGCAGCAATGAAGCGAATGGTCACAGGGTTCCTCGCTGATTAACCAAACCAGTTAACCACACCAGTGTTGGCGAAGTGGACGAACAGTTTACCAGGAAGCCACGCTGGCCTCACGGTCTTAGCGGGGTGCGACGATTTTTGCCACGGCTTACGCCGCCACCCCCGGCGATCTTCACGTACAATTCCTATCTTCAGGTACGATGACTCCCTTACAATGCGGGCAAATTTCTCAAGAGCAAGTGTTTATGACCACCACACCTTTGCAAAACGACCGTTTTCTTCGCGCGCTGGCTCGCCAGCCCGTTGACCGCACTCCGGTGTGGATGATGCGCCAAGCCGGCCGCTACCTGCCGGAGTACCGCGCCAGCCGCGCCGACGCAGGCAGCTTTATGGACCTGTGCCGCAATCATGACCTGGCTTGTGAAGTGACCCTCCAGCCGCTAGAGCGCTACCCGCTCGACGCTGCAATTCTGTTTTCGGATATTTTGACCATCCCCGATGCCATGGGGCTGGGCCTCTACTTCGAAACCGGTGAAGGCCCCAAATTCAGAAAAACCGTCCGCACACCGGAAGAAGTCGCTGCGCTGACGGTGCCAAACGCCGAGCGCGACCTGGACTACGTGATGCGGGCGGTATCCACGATTCGCCGCGAGCTGAACGGCCGCATGCCGCTGATCGGTTTCTCCGGCAGCCCCTGGACGCTGGCGACGTATATGGTGGAAGGCGGCTCCAGCAAAGACTTCCGTCACTTAAAAACCATGCTGTATGACACGCCGGACACCATGCACCAGCTGCTGGACACCCTGGCACAAGCGGTCACCGACTACCTGAATGCGCAGATCCGCGCCGGTGCCCAGGCGGTACAGATTTTTGATACCTGGGGCGGCGCGCTCTCCACGCCTGCTTATTTAGAGTTCTCGCTGCGCTATATGGAGCAGATCGTTTCCGGGCTGATCCGTGAACACGATGGCCGCCGCGTGCCGGTGATCCTGTTCACCAAAAACGGCGGCCAGTGGCTTGAACACATTGCTTGCGCCGGTGCCGACGCGCTGGGTATCGACTGGTCGACCGAGCTTTCCGACGCCCGCGCCC
>Ga0208029_1000771_pt1 | contig 17338 bp, 32 predicted proteins | sample MalvireepMed_s12_FD_184242 | JGI IMG/M metagenome (GOLD analysis project Ga0208029, IMG submission 184242) | Marine viral communities from the Global Malaspina Expedition - Malaspina viral metaG DeepMed_s12 (SPAdes) (version 2) | ecosystem: Environmental > Aquatic > Marine > Oceanic | place... | reverse complement strand
GAAAAAGGTCTAAAAGAATTGGCGGAAGAAACAATTTACTTAGAAGAATTTTAAAAAGTTGGGAACTATTCAAGTTTTACAGCGTATAACAATAAACGGAGTAAATAAAATGATACTAATAAGAGAGATAAATAACAAGCGTGGATACGTTGGCAAGGTTTACGTAAATAACAACGAATTTATCTTAGAAGTTTATTCTATGGCTAAGCGTAAAAACGAAAAAATGAAGTTAAAGATGGAAACAACTTGGACGAAGTTTTTTAATGTGGCGAAATATTGCTTACAACTTTATAAATAAAAAAGGAAAATAAACAATGAAACAATCAATAAATATGTACCAATTCGAGAGAGCATTTAAAAACATGGATAGGGGCGACCAATTCTCATATGATGGATTGAAAGCATTATATGAATACTTGGAAGAATACGAAGAAAGCACTGGCGAAGAAATTGATTTGGACGTTATCGCTCTCTGTTGTGATTATACAGAGTATGATAGCCTAAAGGAATTTCAAGCGGATTATGGCGAAGAATACAGCAGTTTAGATGCAATTAGGGATACAACAGCATTAATTCCTGTTGGTCTTGAATCATTCATCATACAGCAATTCTAAAAAAAGGAAACAATAATGAAACATACAAAAGGAAAATGGACAGCAGTAAAAGGCGAATATGGGCTTGATATAGATGCTAATGAAGGAACAATAGCAACCATTTACGCTAATGATGGAGAGGCTAAGGCGAACGCCAACCTAATCGCATCAGCCCCGGATATGCTTGAGATGTTGAAAAAGTTAAATAAACTATGCCCCAATACTTGCGAAAAGATTAATGTGGGTGAATTAATTAACAAAGCAGGGGGGAAATAAAATAATTTGGAACTTTTTTGAAAGTAGGTAGTATAATAGAAAAAGGAAAGTAAACAATGCTAAATAAAGTAACAAAAAAAGAATGTATTGATGCAATAGAATATCTTTTTACTATGGGATACACTTTAGAAATGGCAAGCGATAAAAGATATTACACGGAGATATTATTAAAAAAAGTAGCCAATGATTACAAAATCAAATTGGTGTTTGATGAAAAGGAAAGCGAGTAATGAATAAAAAATATATAAAACAGGCATTTAGTCATGATGGGGTGCAACTAGGTAAAGGTGCTATTGAGAGCATAGAATACGAATTAAAGGTACAGGTAAGCAGGATGGCGAGAAGGTGCAAAGATGGTAACCTTAAAAGATTAACGCCCGAACTATTTTGGGTAGCATTGGGGAGATTAAACAATGAATAAAAAGGAAAAGAATGAATTCTTACAATTCATAAAAGATTCACATAGTAATCATACAAGCGAATACTGTGAGAAAGAGTTAAATATAGGTTCATGTGCTATCTATGATTCTATACAGAGCAATGACAGTGATGACGAATTAATTGCGGTAGCAATGGATACGGATGATAGTATTATTGAATCATTCGTTTCATATTCAATGATTTCAAATAAAAAGGAAGGTAAGTAATGAAAGAAAGTAAACTGGATAATGGTTATCAGATAACCATGTGGCTCTTTAAAATGGACTTAGGTTGGTTGGAATCAGAGAGAGACCGGCTGACTAAAAAGGGTTGGAATGTGGTGATTAAATACGATAGCAAGGGTAAAGTTTCCTTGTGGAGAATAACCGGGAGTGACGAGGAAGAATGAACGGGATACTATTGATATTATTGGCTTTATGCTTTACGTATACATTGCATTTAAAGACCAAGTTAAACACGGCTCTCTATAGTTTGGACAAGTGGAGAGAAATGATTGTTTTCTTTAACGGAAAGCAGAGATTATTAGACAAATAATGTCAGAATTATCAGACAGTTACAGGAAAGCACAGGCTGAACTAGGTATTAGTGCTGTATTGCGTGAGCAGTTAAGGGTAATTGGTGCAAAGTCTTGGACAAAGATGAATATTCGTGAACGAAGAAAACTTTTAACTGCTCTCCGCAAAATGTGGCTAAAACTAAATAATAAGGAAACAAAATGAAAGTAATAGTATACGGCACTCTGAAAAAAGGTGGAAAGTTATCTAGTTACTTGGATGATTCAGAATTCATTATTGATACTGTAGTTACTGGATTCAAGATGTATGATTCTAAAAGCGGGTTTCCTTTTGCCGTAAAAACAGATGAAGATGATGATTGGATTTGGGGAGAAAAATATGACGTTCATTCAGGGACACTAAGAACGCTTGATTTAGTAGAAAGTGTTCACTTGGGCTTGTATAAGCGTATTGATTTAAGGGAAATGAAACCAAAATTAAAAGAACCAACCTACATATATGTTAGTACACTGTCAAAAATGTCAAGTTTCGGTCTTATACCGGAAGAAATTGAAGGTGGAGTGTGGAAAGTTTAAAATAAAATGGAACTTTTTTAAAATAAGGACGTATAATGAACATGAAACAAGAAATAAAAAGACTCGAAAAAATAAGAGCCAAGGTATTCAGGATGTATGCTTATACAGAAGGAATCAACTCGGATTTAAGTAAACGAGCATTGATAGATATGTTAAAGCACATCTCTCTGGATATTGAATCTGTCACAAATTACATTGCTGATGAGATTGGTCTCTTAGAGCGGAGTGTAAACTGAACATCAGGCTTGTTAAGGACATCATTGCAAGCAAATACCCGGAAGTGTTATTTGCTGATGGCTATGATGATGCTATTCTAGGCATTGTCGAAAGATGCAGTATGGAGCCAGTGGTTTTATACGACAAGGAAAAATGTTTGGAACTTCTTGCGGAGCAGGGCATTAAAGATAGCGAAGATGCAATGGACTACTTTTATTACAATACGATTGGTTCTTGGGTTGGCGATAATACGCCCTGCTTTGCTACAATAATAAACAAGAAAAAGGAAAATAAAAAATGAAAATATACAAATTCACATCTTATGGTGATGCAGATTTTCCACACGTTAAATACGGCACATCTAAATTAGTATTTGAAAAACAAATACAGGAATGGGAAAATGAAGGCTTTGGTGTCGCTGATGATAAAATTGAAGAAATATCTTTCAATAGTCTTGAAGGATTGTGTCGGGAACTTAATAAAAAGGAGAATAAATAATGAAAGAAAACATATTCACACATGATGTTAAGCCGGTCAAGATGTACCGGGAAATAATTAACGAAGATGGTAGTACCGGCTTTGACCCTATTCACGGGTTCCATGCAGTAGAGCGTACTGCACGCAATAACCCCCGTGATAATGGGGACGTAGTTTACGTGCATCCTGCAAGTTATTACCCTATCCAGTTAGAGCAGTTGGAAGAGATTGCCCACGAACTGGTAAAAATGGGGTACAAAATAACAGGCAGTGGTGAATTAAAAAACAACCGGCTCGCCTTCATTGAATTGGAGAATGATGAGTTGCCCAACCTGTCTTTTGATGGGACTACGTTAAACCCTAAGATGTGGATTGGGACATCGCATGATGGTTCAGTAGCGTTAAAAAGCACTATAAAGGTTGTAGATACATGGTGTGCCAATACGTTCATGCTTAATTCAGCCTCTGACATTCTGTTCAAGGCAAAGCATACCCGTAACTCTTCTTTTAAGATTCAGGATTACCAGTTACAGATACGATTGGCTAATGATACTATTCTTGAATACTATGACTTGGTAAACAGGATGCAGGATACGGATTGGCATGAAATGAGAAACAAGAAAGAGTTCGCTAATGTGCTTGGTGCCTCGATGAAACCTAGAAGTCGTACAAAGCGTGGTAAACAATACTGGACAGAGCCAAGTTATTCAGGAAGGCATACCAACCAACTTATTGACCTCGATTGGGCTTACCATGAGTCGCCCGGACAGGTTGAGCGTGGCGATACGGCTTGGAGATGGTTTTCAGCAGTCACATATTGGGCTGACCATATGATTTCTGATAAAGAACTGGATGCCGGTAGCAATATCTTGAGCGGTACACGGGCAAGGCAGAAAGTCAAGGCTTTTGAAATTGCCAAGAACTATATCGTAGGTTAATGAATAAATAGGAGAAGAAATGTATAGACACGTTTCGATTAGTAGTAAAAACCATCTTGTTAATGTAATACTTGTTTTAGATGATGGTAGGGAAAAAGGGATAACTGAACGGGACAAAGATGACCCAATAGATATAAAATCAAATGGTGGTATTGAATTTTTACTAAGGTTGTCTAAGACACTTGAAAAAAAAGAAGCCTTTTACACAAAAGACCTTTCAAATTTTCATTCTGGCTTTATTGAATATAATAAAGAAAAGCACGTCCGTGTAGTTGGGTTTAGATTAAAAAACGCAATAACTAAATAAAGGATTAGAATGATGGATAAAGGTGATTTTGATTCATGGGAAGAAGCGGTAAAGTTTTATAAGGAAGAATACAAAGATTTACCTCTTGAAGAATTTATGGATAGAATGCTGATGAAGTGGAAAGATGGGGAATTCGAAACATTTCATTCATTTGCAAGAGAACTTGAGATGGGAATAAAATTATATCGTCATCAACCTGATAAAAAAGCGAAGGATTAAAATGAACAATAAAGAGACATTACCAAGTTGCCCGAATGAACATAAGATAGTGTTACTATTGGGTATGTGTGGCATCACTAGGGATAGGCTTGATTTCAGCACAAATGCTGAGAATGAAAGGTATCTATCATTTGGGCACTGGCTACCGATACGTGCTGAAGACATCAGTTATGTTCAGGAGCATTGTGATGTGAATATCTCTGAAATAAGTTGGCACGATGATGACTGCGGATGGCAGTGCTACTACCGGATTGACTCATAATCTTGTTGAAATTTCATAGGATAATTAATAGATTAGTAGCAGGGCGGTTGCGGATTTTATTTTCTTTTCCTTTTCTTATATCCGTGTGATTCCGCCCTATTTTTGATATGCAAAAAATGAAAAAATGTTGTAAGTGCAAAGAAACAAAGCCTGTTTCTTATTTCCATGTAAATAATTGCAGAAAAGACAAGTTGCAGACTATGTGCAAGGTATGTCAGACTGCATTTAACCGGTCTGCTTACCATAAAAATAAAGAAAGGGACATCAAGCGTGGCAGGATAAACAAACGGGGCAGGAGTCTGCTGAATTATATAAAGATTATAACCAAGTATTTGAATGTGCCGTGTACTGACTGTGGTGTGCTGTATCATCCATCATCTATGGTTTTTGACCATATCTCTATGGATGAAAAATTAAGGATTAGAAAAACCGAAGGTGTCAATCTGTTAGTCAGGGAAGGGTACAGTTGGATACGAATTGAGAAAGAGATTGCCAAGTGCGAGGTCAGGTGTCACAACTGCCACTTCTTAAAAACATCAAAAGACTTTAATCACTGGAAAGAGATATCTGATTATATTGAAGGATACTCAAAATTAATTAAAAAATTATATGAATATAACGGGAACTTTTCTGAAAACGGGACGTTTAATAAACAGAAGCGGGAAATATCTGAGAAGTTTGCGGAAGTAATGTCTCAGCATTCTTCCGCTGTAACAAAAAAAAGAAGAGAGAAACTAAAAAAAGAATACAAAGGAGTCTCTAAATGAAAACAAAGCGTGGAAGACCTAAAGGTACAACCAAGGCAAATGGATACAGGATTGCACAGGATTGCGATACCTACTGGTCAAACAGAAAAAGAGTGTACAAAAAGATTGATTTGGCAACCCCAACCGCAAGTTTTATGGAAAAAGTTGGTCGCGGATTGGAAGTGTTCTTAAGTCCACCTAAATAACCCCCCGGCAGAGGGTGGTGGTAACTCCATATCTGATACTCCGTTTGTTATCATTCCACCGCCCTTTGCCACATTTTTAAATATGCCTAACAGGAAAGCAAAAATTAGAAAGCAGAAAAAAAGGAAATTAAATGAAACTTTGAGCCGTCAGGGGCGTACAAGTATTCAGTATAAAAAATATCTTAATAAAATAAAAGGTAAAATAAATGTTTGATGTTTTAAAAAATCTTGAAAATAACTTAGATGCTAAAATCACTGATATTGAAAAAGAATGGGGTGATGACCCCAATAAGGATTATCTTTTTCACGAAATAACGGGGGTTAAGAGAGCAATAAATGTTGTTAAACAGGCTCAATCTAAAGAATTACTTGAACTCGATAGATGGGCACAAACGGAGATGCGGAAAGAAATGAAGTTCAAAGATATATCTCCCATAGGGAGAACTTTAAGTGATTGATATTATAGGGATTTATAACGAATACATAGCAAATAGAAATAGTCTCCATCAGAAGAAAAGATATGATGGGCATGAGAAGTGGTTTCACGCATCAGCATCTGGAATGTGTATGCGTAAGCATTATTTTCAGCACGTTGCAAAGGTAAAACCAAAGCCCATTGACAAAGATACCCTGCGCCTGTTCAGGCTTGGCGATTTGGTTCACGGAGACATACAGGATGCGCTTGGAGAATATGCCCAGAATAATGGTACACAGATATTTATTGAAAAAGAGATTCAGTTGCCAAAGGTTAATGTACGCGGGTTCTTGGATATCATTGTGGCAGACGATGATGCACTGTATGACATTAAGACCTGCAATTCTTTTAAGTGGAAGAAATTATTTGGCAGGTGTCCAGACCCTGCACCATCCATTAATTACCACCTGCAACTAGGGGCATATGCTTGGTGGTATGAAGAGGAATATAGTAAGCGCATGAAAAAACTTGCACTCATCTACTATCAGAAGGATACATCAGCAATGAGAGAATACCCTGTTGATGTCCAGTACATAGAAGAGGCAAAGAATTATTGGGTAGACCTTAATAAACGATTCAAAAAAGGGAACCCGGCAATAGAGTTAGGCGTTGCACCTGCATATTCGTGGGAATGCAACCCTAAATACTGCGGATTTTTTGAAGTCTGCGGTGGTGGTTTAAAATCAGAAGGAGATAATAAACTATGAGTGAAACAAAACAACCCGATTGGGATAAGATAACTGAAGGTAAAATCAGGCATGGTTTTGCAGTCGCCGCTTTTACTAACGGCATGAATATGACAGACGAACTCTGCACTCAGATTGAGTGTTGGGTAAGGTATGTTGTTGACGGCAAATCAACATCTGGTAACGGTTCAGTTACAAACAGTGCTTTTGGAAAGGCTGAAAACAACACGGATGCAGAGCATATTGCTGAAATTATTAAGGATAAGGCTCAGGCTTTAACTAGTGGTGACAGGGATAAGGTGCTTAAATCACTTGCAGATGGTCACATCACTAAGGAAAACTTGGATGTCTGCCTGCGGAGGATAGAAGAACTTTCCAGCAATAATGCGGAGTTATGATTCAGTTAAGACAGGAAAACAAAACGCGAAAATCGTTGATGTTGAAGTTGCAACTGATATCAGATTCGGCAGGTATTTAGCCGATGTTTACAAGCCCGTATATCATGTTGACGGCGGTACTGTTAAAGATAACGGCGTGTTCAGATATAAAAAGGCTGATGGATTCTTGTATGACCCCAAGAAAAATTGGGGTTATGCAAGGTTCCTGAATGTAATGGGCATTAAGAGAGACAGGAGTAGCGATACTCCAAGTTTTAAACCTGAAAAAATTATAGGTGAACTGGTGACTATAGAAGTATATGAAAAAGTTTTCACTAATGCGTTCTCTAAAGTGGTGAAGTACCCGGTTGCTAGGGTTATCAGCACATTGGATATCCCGTTTTGATTGACAAGACACAGATAAATGCTATCATCCAGTACACCCTGCCTGAGATAGAGTTGCAGATAAACGCACTTGAGAACCTGTTAGGGATAAGGATTTACGGGGTTAATACACTTAAGCATTTTAAACCCTATGAAAAACTTTTAAAAGATATGAAAAAGATAAGGGATGATTTGGTTGATAAATACAACAAGGCAGTGGAAGACAATAACAGGTTCACTGAACCCATAACCGGAAGGTATTGCAAAGATGACGAGATTTAGGATGTCAAGGCGCAAGAAAAGGTTGGAGGATGGTATGGAAAAAATTGAATACCTGTATGTATGTGAAGAATGCAGTAACGAGATGTGGAGCGATTCAAAGAGACTGCTTATGTCTTGCCCACCTTGTAGAAACAAGGGTGTTAAAACCAAGATGGAGATATACGTATGAAAGACCCCAAGAAGGTTAGACAGGGCAGGCGTAACCGCAGGCGCGGTGCTGACCTGCAACGATTTGCTGTAAGTAAGGCAAAGGAATATAAATTGGAAGCATTTAACCGGGACAGGGGCGGAGCCCAGCATGAACAGGGTGATATAGAGATTGAAGGAAAGTATTACGGATGCAAGAGAAGGAAGGTTGTAGCATCATGGCTCAAACCTGAAAAGGAAGAAGAGGGTGTTGTAATAAGGGAAGACCGGGGCAAGGCAATGATGGTTATAGATTATGAAAAGTTTGTATGGATGCTTTCTATAGTTAAGGAAAAACTAGGTGTATAATTCTAAATTTGATTTAGACTTAGAATTTGGACAGATTTACGAAAAAGGTCTGCAAAAACTATTTGCCATGAAAGGCAAGATAGAAGTTAAGACAGAAAGGGATAAGTGGGTTGACACCGGAAACATAGCAATAGAAATAAAATGTCGTGGAAAGAAGTCAGGAATTTCAGTGACAGAATCAGATTGGTGGTTTCATATACTTACAGACAAAGATAAGGTAAAAGGTATGCTTTGTTTTCCGGTTGATGAACTTAAGAATATTTGCAGGGCTATGCTACGGAACGGAACTGCTAAAAAAATAATGGGCGGTGATGATGATAAATCAGAACTACTATTGCTACCCATAAAAGAATTAACTGGATTAATTGGAAAAGTTTTTTAATAACGGGAACGCTGTGCAAACAGGAAAGAATGACAGATGGACATGGTTGGCATTATGTTCATCGTTTGTATAGCATTCCATAAAACAGGAGTTCAAAATGGCTAAAGGCTTTGAACTTAAAGACAATAGCATGAGCCTATTGAAGAATGGGTATAAGGAGGATGGTGATAACCGTCCCGATTATACTGGTGATGCCAAAGTTAACGGAGTTGAATTAAAGGCTTCGCTTTGGATTAACAAAACTAAGACTGGTAAAACCAATCTTAGGGGTCAGTTTCAACCAAAAGAAGACTCTGATATGCCATTCTAAGGCTCGTTTTGTCCGGTGGCGGTAGGCGGGTTTAATTATCTACCTACCGCCGCTTCTTAAATAGGTGAACTCCACCACCTATTTTAAATAATACGGGCATATACGTCAAATTAGACGGTGTTTTTTTGACTCAATTCTTAAATTAGTGTAAAATATGGACTGGATACTAAAAACAGGTAAAAAAATACAGGTAAGAAAGAAAAAACGTAAAAAGAATGTACATACAAAGGAAGCTAGGAGACTTAAATATTGTGAAAAGTGTAAACGGGTCTGGGAAATAGGTTTTACGGGCTCTATACATTCATATGACCACCTGCCAACTTACGGGTTACCAAGAAAAACCTGTAAAATGTGTTTGGGGGAAAGTGGTAAGCCTTACAAACAAAGGAAATAATGTTGACTGGTATGTTAAGTGATTGTAACTGGAGAAGTAATTGTTGCGGAGCAAAGGTTTATTTGTTTATTTGTGTGGAATGTAAAAAAAAATGCAAAAGAGAAACTTTATATCAAGAGATTAACCGCATTAGAGTATACAACACACCTGTTCCCGGCTCCAATGGGGGTCGTGATATAATAAACCTAGATAGACTAGATAAATATTACAGTGGTTACGGTATTTACGATTATGCAAGGTATTTAAAAGACCATAATGATTTGTAGATATGTTTATATCGTAAATAAAGATGGGCAAATGGTTAAGGCTACCTACGATTTACAAAAAGGGATTTTCCAGTCACATACTAGGAATGGAGTTCACTGCCTTAGAAAATGGGGTTGGGATATACAAAAAAGGACGGACACAAGAAATTGGCATCCAAAAACTGTTGCTTATTTTAATAAAATAGATAAAATGAAGGAGAAAAAATGAGATATTATTGGGAAGTTTTATTTAGTACAGAGTATTTCCCATATTGGGAATTTACAATGGTAATGATGCTGTTTTTAAATCTAAGTATTCTTTGGAGACTACATAGAATAGAAAATAGAATAAGGAATATTTTTACAATGTTTTGGATGGGTGGCGATGCTGATTTAAGAAAATTTATTATTAAGGTTGAGGAAGATTATGGTGATAACGAAGAGTAATAAATAGTGGAGTGGATATTTCTAATACTGTATAAGATATTTAAAAAGAGAAGACCTAGGGCTTAGTTCTTTTTACGGCTTTCTTATAAGCCCTATCGAATATAGCATCAACACCAATATCCTCAACATAAAGTGCTTCAACTGGATTTGCCCTATTCCAAGCCTGCATCATCCTATTAGCTTCCTTATCCTTACCCTCTAAAAGAGCATCTAAAATCCTGCCACGTATAATACCCCTTCTATATCTAGTATATGTTTCTTTTTGACCCGGTGTTTCAAGTTGTTTAGCGGCTCTTCTTGGGACGGTTCCTAAAATTGGTGCAATATATTTAGGCAATCTTTTGCCAGCACCAATACCATAATCTTCTATATCTTTATATATTCTTTGTAAAGCATCAACGCCTTTCATTGCATCTTGAAAGATTGCAGGTTTAACTAAAAATTCTACTGCCCTATATTTGCTTTCACTTGCCAGTATATCACTTATAAAACCAAATGCTCCAACAGAAGAAACATGGTCAAAGAAATCACCCCAAGTGTATTGAGACATATCTGTATTAACGTCAGACCCCATTGTACCTAATGGTGTTCCCGGCGGCAAGCCCGGTATGAACAATCTACTCTCGTCATAAGTTACATCTTCACCAGCTAAGATATTATTCAATACTTTTTTAGACCAAGTAACAAATTGAGCACCAAACATACCGCCAATACCTAATCTTATTATTGGTAAAATATTTCCTCTGGTAAATTCTTGAGAAAGATTTTCTCTCATCCAGTTAAATTGTTTATAGCCAAATCTTTTGAATAGAAATAGCGGTCTAAATCTTGGGTCATTGGCAAAGATGGGGTCTTTTAATACATTTCTTTGTAGCTGGGCATCTCTTGAGAACTTATACATTGCTTCTAATGTCTGTTGCTGATTAGCCTTTACCCAATCTTTCCCATTAAGATTTCTCTGAGATTTTGCATCTATATTCAAATCTCTTAAACTTTGTTCAGCCCAATCTCTTCTCCATTTTATTTTACTATTCCTAGCGTTCATAAGGGAAGTAACGTATTCACGTCCAGCGGCGGCGGCTAAATATTGGTTTACTTTGTTTATCCCCTGAAAACCACTGATTTTTGTAAGCTTATGAGCCGCCTTGCCCATCCAACTATCAGATGGCTCAAGTCCCATTAACATCTGAAATACAGATAGATTACTCAGACCAGATTTTGCTACTTCTTTTCTATATTCCTTGTCTATCGCTAGTTTTACACCGCCTTTAATTGTATTCCAATACCCAGCCTTTACAGCAGTTGAAATAAGTGTCTGAGTTATATTTGGTATAGTAGCATAACCGAGACCAATCTTTGTAGCAACTTCAAAGTCAACAATGATTTTAGCTGATTTTCTAGCCCAAGGGTCTCTCCAATTAAAACGCGGGTCTGTTTCGCTAAGGTTAAAGCCCATCTTATATATTTTATCAATTAACTCAATCTCTTTACCAAGTTGTTTTGCAAGGGTTGGATTTGTATCAATTACTTTTTCTTGCATTTTTGTAAGGGCACCTATTGTACTATCAAACTTCTCACCTTTTGCTCCAAACTCTCTTGCAAACTCTGTTCTCTTTGCTACATCAGTAAGGTATTTTGTCAGAACAATACGAGCATCTCCTTCATAGAATTGCGGTGGTAAATCTATCTTTCTTGATTTTTCTAACCATCCAACTGTAGTAAATGTTTTTTGAGTCTCTTTTCTTAACCGTAAGAACGCTTCAGCCATTTTGACATCTGAATCGCTTATATCTTTTAATTGCTTTTTTATATGGTCAATAGCTTTTACTGTATCTCTAGATAATTTTCCATCTGCTTGTAACTGATTGATTTTTTCTGCTAATAACCTAGATGTATTAGGCAGTGAACTAATCCTATCACCTTCAAACGCTGAATCAAGAGCTATTATTGTATTAACATCATTTGCCAACTTTGCCATTCTATCTGCTTTTACCATATGTGGAAAATAATCTTGCATATGGTCTGCCACATCAACACCAGCTTTTTTTGCTTCAAAATAAGCTTCATCAAGAACCTTTCTCATCTTTTTAACATCAACATCCTTCCGATGATTTGGGTCTTGCATCCTTCTAGATAAATCTTCGTAATATTCTTTAGCCTGAGATTCTTTTCTTAATTTCAATCTTGTTTTACCAGACTTGTCTTTTTTTACTGCACCCGGTTTTTTATTTAAAAAATCTAATTGCAAATTATCCGGTACTTCTACAGACCATCTACCAAATATCTTTGCAAAAGCACCACCCCTATAAATTCCAGCCTCTGTAAGAGCCTGCATATAAGTACCGACCCTAGTTGCACCTTTGATGTCAACAATGTCTATGCTTCTCATTATATCTAAACTGGCTGTGCTTCTTGCCCTGTTTTGAGCCTGTTTAATTACATCTGGTATAATCTTACTAAATAGAGTTGATTTTGGAATCATAAAATCACTAGCCCCTGATTCTCTCAAACCTGTTCTGGTTTTTTCTATGTGCTCCATTTTTCTTACATAATCAAGCAATTTAATTCTTTCTATTTCTGTTAATGAACTATACCCGGTATGCCCTTTTTTTGGTTCAATCTTGTCTTTACCAGCCAACGCTCTGATATCATTCACGGCTTTTGTAATTCTTTCATTGCTCCATTTTAAGAAATCACCCATTTTCCCAAATGTTTCCCTTCTCCTAGCAGTCTTTATTTCATCTTGTTCTTTGACTCTCCGTCTTCTATTAAAGCCTTGTTCAAGAAATTGCTCACCAGTTAACTGAACCTTTTCACCAGTCTTTACATCTTCACCTGTTATAATCTCAGCATCTTCTTTCTGACCTTGTTCTTTTTCTTCTTTTGTGAGCTTTCTTTTCTTGGTCTTTAATTCTACATTCTTTAACTGCTCACCCTTATTATTTTTCCAAATATCATTTTTCCTAGCAGTTTCAAACTGAGCTTCGGCTAATGGCTTACTCCACTTATCCATAGATAACTTAGGGTTCTCCATGTTCATTAATTTTTTAGCGTATTTTGGTGTATTTTTAGCTATTGTTAAACCGCCTATTACTCCGGCGGCATGGACATAATCGTTCCATTCAGGTAACCTACCCTCCAGTGCTGGAGATAATGTACCAAACTCAGCGGTTTCCAATGCCTTAACAGCGGTAGAGTGAGCAAGTTTTTGTGAAGCAGTTTTTGGTAAACCAAGTTTACTTATTAAATAACTATTCATTGCAGAGCCAGAACCAGCAGTTACAGCACCAAGAACAGCACCTTTTGAAGCATCAGCTAATGTTTGCACTAAGCTTATATCACCAGTTTGTACTTCCTGACCAAGTGATGATTGTAAGCCACTATAAAAACCAAGACCAGTTGCTCCTGTTACAGCACGCTCTGTAATAAGTTTATTAGCAACTTTTTTACTAGCATCCGCTATAACCTTTTCAGCAACCTCTTGTTTCACCTTACCGTTATTCACTAAAAGCTGAACAGCTCTAGGTGAATTTCGCTCCACAACTTCCTTTACAATATTTTTATTTAAGTTTTTAGTAAGGGTTGTTTTAGCTAATCCTTGTTTAATAGCTTGTTTAGCGGCCTGTTTAACAGTGCCTTTTACAGCAAAACCTCCGATTCCGCCTCCAGCCGCCATTGCGCCTATATCTGTTAACGTCAAAAAAGACATAACGGTAGCGCCAATGTCTTCCATTGCACCGAAGTTTTGTTCTACCTCATCTGGTATATTCCATCTCTTTTCGCCCGTAATTAACTGACGAGATAGACCCTCTATGCTATTGTTATAACCTACCTTTATCCAATCAGCTAACCAATCGCCCGGAACAAAGCCAAATAAATCCTCATCTTCTTTAGATGACGTTACTTCATCACTGGCAACTTGCTGTGCTTGTGTTTCGTAATAACTGTAATCTCTTGACGGGATGGCAAAGGGTTGGTTTAATCTGTCACCTACTTTTTGAAGACCATCTTCATAAAGCTCATATGTTCCTTGGTTGGCTACAGCGTTATTGAGTAGGTCTTCATGGTAGCCGTATGGGGTTCTGCCGTTAGCCATTATAAACCCTACAGTGAGATAAGATATTTAAATTCTTCGTTTGTAAGGTATTCTCTATATTTCATAGGTCTATCTTTTAAATGAGGATGTATTTTTCTTACCTTTTTAACTCTCTCTAAGTCATCATCATAAAAAGCTTTTGAGTCTTTATCATATATTTCTAAGAATGTGTCCCTTAGTTTATCTCTCTTTTTCTTAATTACAGCTCTCATGTTTTTTTCTGCTGATTTATTTGGTAGACCATCAGATAGCATTTTCTCATCTCGCATAACACTTTCCAAATCATTCCTTAAATATTTTATCCCATATCTAGCATCTCTTAACTTTGGAGAAGGAACTTTTTTATTAAATTCACTAGGTTTATCATCATCTCCTTCAGGGAAAATCTCAACTTCATCATCAACTTCTTTGGCTACTGTTTTATCTTGAGCCTGTAATCCACCTAATATAGCTGGAACCTCAACATCTTTATCTTCAACAGTTTCTTGTGTTTTATCATCACCAGTCTCTGCTAAATCAACATCAGGTTTTTCATCAACCTCAATAACAGGTTTTTCAGCTCTAGAAACTACAGCATAATCGCCAGCACCCGGTACTGTGTAATCTTGCATTATAACATCGGCAGTACGACGACTTCTTTCACCTTTAGTAAATTCATTCAACATTGAATTAAATTTATTTTCTGATTCTTCACTAGGATTAGTTATAAAATCCATCCAAGCGTCGAACCCTTCTTCAGGGTTGTTTAGAATGTATTTTTCTACATCCTGTTCTTTCATTTCTGTCTTTGGCTCATAGCCAAATACTCCACCTTCTAAAACTTTAGTAGTTCCCCCTAGCGGATTCCATTTATTATTTTGCTCTATGCCATAAAGAGTAGCTTCACTTTCAGCTATTCGACCTCTAATTCTATTGCCTTGAGCATCTTCGCCACCTACCAAATTAATTAATTGGGCTTGTTTTTGATTTATTCCATCTAGGGCAGATTTATATGCTACACTTTCTGTATCTCCTTCAAGGGTTATTAAGTTTGACTTTGCAGTTGCAATCTCACCAGATAATGCATCTGCCGCTTTCATATCTGCTGAGCGTTGTTGTGCTGTTTGACTATAATTTGTTCTATCTAATTCATGTTCCCATAAATTTTTTGGCATTGGTTTATCAGCATTTTGTTTAGAAAACTCTAACCATCCATCAAGTTTTGCAATATCTGCATCAATTAATGATTGATAGTTAGTCCCTTGAACTTCTTTACCCAACCTAGATAATTCTTGCTTATCTTCAAGCATATCATAATAACTGCCAAATCTTCCAGACTTACCCAATCCTTTATAATCAGAAATCTTTGATTGGATGTCTAAATGTTTATCAGCTACACCTTCTACTGCATCATTAGCACTTATTCTAGAATCAATAAGACCTGTAAATTCAGGATGTTTTATATAAGTTGGCTTTATTTTTTCCAATAAAGCATCTTGTTGCTTTATTGGAGCCATAGATATTTGTTTCAATTCATCACTTAACTGCAATTTTTTAGCATCAAAATCTCTTTGATGTATTTGGTTTTGCTGAGTTAAAGTCCACCGTCTATCTGATTCTAAATCTCTAGCCGCCCTATACGCCTGTTCGTTATCGTACTTCTTGTTTTGAAGTTTAAGTGCTTCCCACTTTATAAAATAGTCAGGTATTTGCTCTAAGAAGTCAGCAAGGGGTGTTTGATAGGTACCAGTTTCGTATATACTTCTTCTCCTAGCCATTTGTCATACCATTCCTTATTTGACTGTTCCTTAAATCATCCAATATTTTACCAACCTTTTCATAAGATACGTTCTCATTCAGCCATTGCTTCCTCTTCTTACAACTGCCGCACTCTTTAATCTTACCACTAGAAACACTGCGGATAATTGAAGAAACTGTGTCTCCTAATCCTTTATCCACCTTCGCAATCCGAAAGTGATTCTACACATTCACCATTATCACATTCTTGAAAACCTTTGTCAGCGCAGGTCTCACCCGGTTCTGGTATATACGTACTATCATCAAGGTCTCCTCTAAACCTCCATGACTCTTCAGGTAAATCACCAACGGCAGATACCAATTCTTGCTCATAACCTCTCTGGATACCAGATATATCTCTCTGTAAATCAAGGTATTGTTGCTCGGCGGTTTCACCGAATCCCGTGATTACATCTCCCCTGACATCCTGATATGCCTGTTCACCAGCTCCCATTTCTTTAAATCCTGCTCCGCCACCTCTTAGTGTAGTCTCTTTAGTAAGGTCTAATAGGCTACGAGTCGCCTGTCCTCTAGTAGCACCACTCCTTAACCTGTATGCTTCCCTTGCCAAATCCGCACCAGTGGAATCATACGTTGGCAAAAGACCTGTGGAATCAGCATCAACATCAATGCCAAACCTCTCTAAAAGCTCTGCCTGTGTAGTGTCGGCATAGGGGTCAAAATCAACCCCACCGCCATGAGTGTAACCTTTTACGTAATCTAGTAAACCGGGCATATTATCTCGTTAAATAACTTAACAATGATTGTGGTTGCTGGTTTATCATACTACCTCCCTGAAATGATGATGATGAAAATTCAGGTGATGCCAGCCAATCAGAAGTAAGTCTATTGCTTACCCGACCCGGTTCACCAACCCATCCAATATATGCCTCTTTCATTTCTGGACTCCAACTGTCAAATATAGCCTGTTCACTAGCCCTAGTAACAGCAGTATCTATCGCTGGCGCACCGCGACCAGCTATTTTACCATATATACCGCCACTAGGTGCATACCCGGCGGTTAATCCAGCTTTAGCACCAGCTAGTAAAGATTTTTTCCACATATCACCTCTATATTCATCTCCTGCACGCTCAATATCTTCAAGACCTGCTTCTTTTCCATATGCAATATCTGTATCTATATCCTGTTTTCCACCATAGCCTAAATATTCACCAAGCCATTTGCCAGCACCAGTTGCACCGCCAACCAACCAAGGA
>Ga0208029_1000763_pt1 | contig 17503 bp, 13 predicted proteins | sample MalvireepMed_s12_FD_184242 | JGI IMG/M metagenome (GOLD analysis project Ga0208029, IMG submission 184242) | Marine viral communities from the Global Malaspina Expedition - Malaspina viral metaG DeepMed_s12 (SPAdes) (version 2) | ecosystem: Environmental > Aquatic > Marine > Oceanic | place... | reverse complement strand
AAGAGCGCAGCGGTGAGCGCCACCGCGCTGAGGCGTTGTTAGGGCGGCAGGGCATCTCCCGCCAGCAGTACGAGCAGCAAGTGGCCGCCGAGCATACGGCCCAAGCTGCCGTGGCGTTTGCCCGCGCACAAATCGATAGCCTGGAGGTGCAGCTGGGGGAGGAGGGCGAGGCCAATCTGCGCCTGCGCCAGGCCAACAATGCGCTGGCCCGCGCCGAGCTGGATCTGGAAAGAACCCAGGTACGCGCCCGCGAGGCGGGCGTGGTGGCCAATCTGCAGCTTCAGCCGGGGGATTATGTGCCAGCGGGGCAGCCGGTGATTGCGCTGGTGGCCGACCGAGCAGAGATCGTTGCGGACTTTCGTGAAAAGAGCCTGCGACATGTGAACGTGGGCGACGAGGCCCAGGTCGTGTTCGATGCCTTGCCAGGGCACATTGCCAAGGGCCGCGTTACCGCCCTGGAGGCGGGCGTGCGCGAAGGGCAGCTGGCAGCCGACGGTCAGTTGACCAGCATTCCTACCTCCGACCGCTGGGTAAGAGACGCCCAGCGCATGCGCCTGCACATCGCGCTGGACGATCCCTTGGCCACTGCCCTGGCCTCACTACCCCCCAGCGGAGCACGGGCCACCGTGCAGCTATGGCCGGGCCAGCATGCCCTGGCGGCGCCCTTCGCTTGGCTGCAGGCGCACCTGGTGAGCTGGCTGCACTATGTTTACTGACATGTTTACCAACACGGTTTACTGACATGCCTACGTCTATGGTTCGGTTTAGCAGGCGGCTCACTCACCGATTCAAACAGCGTTTCCGTCATCCGCCCAAGGCGCGGCCCGCGAGCCGCCTGGACCAGAACGGCCTGCGCCAGTGCGTGCGCGTGGCGGGGGGCGGGCTGCTGGGGTTCGTGGTCAGCCAGTTGATGGGCTGGAACTACGGGGTGTTTTTCACCGTGTTCCCGATGTTCCTGCTGGGCATGGTGCCTGTATTGAATGCTGGCATCAGCCGTCAGTTTCTGGCCAATGGCAGCCTCAACGCGCTGGAGGTCAGTGTGGTGGTGGGGCTGTTGAAGCACATGCCGGTGGTGATGACGCTGGTGGTGCTGGGGCTGTTTCTGCTGCGCTTCTCCTTGATGGCCAGAGGGCCGCTGTTTCTGTTCGGTGCCAACGGCGTCCTGACGCTGAGCATACTGCTGCACTTTGCCAGCTACCCCAGCGTAGACCTGGGCGATTTGCTGGCCAGCAACCTGATGGCCAGCGTGCTGGCCGTGTTCATCGCCATGCTGATGCATACCCTGTTCCCCGATACCGAGCCCCGCCAGCCGCCGCCCAGGGCGGCCAAGCCCGTTGCTCAGGTGCGCCATGAAACCCTGCTGGGCGGGATCACGGCCACGCTCTCGTTCGTGGTGTTCCAGGTGTTCGACCTGCAGGGGTCGCTGTCGGCGCAAATGGCCACCATCCTGATTCTGTTCACGCTGGGGTATCAGGGCGCTCGGGTGTCGGCGGCCAAGCGCGCCGTGGGCACCTTGCTGGGGTGCAACCTGGCGCTGGCCATGCAGCTCGTCCTCTATACCCAAAGCCACCATTTCCTGCTGGTGGTGCTGCTCTATTGGCTGGGGCTGATGCTGTTCGCCCGCGAGCACATTCTGGAAGGCGGCGGCTCTGGCATCGGGTTTGGCGGCTTGACCACGCTGGGCATTCTGTTCGGGCAGTCGCTGGGGCCTCAGCAGGACCTGGCGTACAGCGCGCTGTACCGCTTCTCTTCCATGAGCGTGGCGCTGGTGGCAACGCTGGTAGTGATGGCGTGCGTGCAGCGGGTGCTGAACCGCTTTGCAGCCACTCGGCTTGCTTGAAGGCTGCTTGAACAGGCACCAGGCCTTTGCAAAAAAGAAAATGGGCAACTTTGGCAATACCCCCTACGCTGAAAACAGGTCGCACGGTCAGGTAGACCCTCAGCACAGCGGCCGCTTCCCTACTAACGGATTAGAGGTGTTCGTCATGACAACGGGTAAAGATGATAAAGCTAAAGGCGCAGGCAACAAAGCAGCAGGCAAAGTGAAAGAAGCCGCGGGCAAGGCGACGGGTAGTCATAAAACATAAGCCAAAGGTAAGGCCCAGCAGGCGAAAGGCGAACTGCAAAAAGGCAAAGGCGAAGCCAAGGAGAGCCAGAAAAAACAGCGCTAGTGCTAGTTATGGAATACTGATACCAACAGGGGGCTTCGGTCCCCTGTTGGTGTTTATGAGCTCGGAAATTACTGTATCTCACCTTCAGTACTGAAGCATTGGGCAATAGCTTTGAAAGCCTTCCTTAGTAGTGACCCAGTAATTTCCACCACAAACCGCCGACAACTACCCAGATCACAAGATTGACCACGCTCATAATAAAGCCCGCTTTCCACCACTCGCCCAGCGTTAGGTAGCCCGACCCAAAAATGACGGGCGACGTGCCAGTGGCGTAGTGAGTTAAGGTCATCATGATGGAGGAGGTGGCGGCCATGATAAGCACAAACGGCATGGGCGGTGCGCCGAGTGTTAACCCAACGGTAAGAAAAGCCGCCATCATGGCAGTAATATGTGCGGTGGTGCTGGCAAAGAAGTAGTGAGTGTAGAGGAAAGTCAGCACTAGCAAGGCCGATGCTCCCATCCAGCCGATGCCCATCATGGTGATCCAATTCTGCATATTGATAGAGAACCAGTCGATCAAACCGGTCTGGTTGAGCTGGGTAGCCATCATGATCAGGGCGCCGAACCAGAGTAGGGTATCCCAGGCGTTCTTTTCTGCTAGGACATCATCCCAGGTTAATACGCCGGTCAGTAGCAGTATCGATAGTCCAATAAACGCCGACGTGGTGGTGTTAAGGGTTACCGAGTCACCTAGAAATAGCGCCGGGATATCTGCCCACAGCAGCAATAGCACTAAGAATACAAACAGCATAATGCCTTCGTCTCGGCTGAGCTTACCCATTTTGGCAAGTTTATCCCGCGCCATCTGCGTGGCGTGGGGTGTCTGTTTAATATCCGGCGGATAAAGCAGATAAAGAATATAGGGCATAGCCAGGATAGCGACCAAACCAGGCAGTAGCATGGCGAGCGCCCAGGTCATCCAGCTCAGTTGGATTTCCGCCCCTGTAGCGATGGAAATTAGCTCCACGGTCAGTGGGTTGGGAGCAGTGGCAGTGACAAACATTGCTGAAGTAATCGGGTTGCTGTGATAGTTCACCAGTGCCAAATATTTGCCGATTTTGCTCGAAGTGCCGTCCTCCGGACGTGAGTCAAAGCCTTTAGCAATAGAGCGCATAATGGGGTGCATGATACCGCCACCGCGAGCGGTATTGCTGGGAGTAACCGGTGCAATGCAAAGCTCTGAAAACGCCAAACTATAGCCGATCCCCAGCGTCTTCTTGCCGAAGATGGAGATAAAATAGTAACCGATGCGGGCTCCTAGCCCTGTCTTGATTAGCCCCCGAGAGATCATAATCGAGATGGCAATTAACCAGATCAGCGAGTTGGAGTAGCTGCTTAACGCATCGTTAATGGCGGTACCTGGGTTGTCGCTGGTCACCCCGCTCGCCGCCACAATCGCAATGGCAATAATTGAGATGGCCCCTATGGGCATTGCCTTACCAATAATCGCGGCAATCGTCCCCACGAAAATTGCCAGCATCAGCCAAGCGTCCGAAGTGAGACCCTCCGGCAGTGGAATAGCCAGCCATATCAGTAGAGTAATCGCCACCGCAATAGCGGTTGGCAAGGGCTTGAAAGGTAGCGTCGGCATCGTGGAACCCTATAGTAAGTAGGTGGCTGCGGTACGCTCACAGGCAATAAAGCAGTGCTTGAGTGGCTACTTAAGTCTAGAGCGGATGGGCGCTTGGCAACTTGCCCCACGTCAATTCGAAGCTTGATCTAGCGCAATCATTTCCGCTTTCAACTATGCCTTAATGGTGAGGTGCCATGACTCCCCTCACTGAGGAAGCGACCCATGCCTACCATGATGAAAGCGGCCATCTTCGTTGAACCCGGCCGTATCGAAATTGACGATAAACCGATTCCTGAAATCGGCCCCAACGATGCCCTGATGCGCGTGACCACCACCACGATCTGCGGCACCGATATCCATATCCTGAAAGGTGAGTACCCGGTGGAGCGTGGCCTGACCATTGGCCATGAACCCGTGGGCGTGATCGAAAAACTGGGGGCCAACGTAAAAGGCTACCAGGAAGGCCAGCGGGTAATTGCTGGCGCCATTTGCCCCAGCTTTACTTCTTACGCCTGCCAGGATGATTGCTGCTCACAAGATGGCGGCCACCACGGCCACGGGTATAAACCGATGGGCGGCTGGCGCTTTGGTAACACCATCGATGGTGCCCAGGCCGAGTACCTGCTGGTGCCGGATGCCCAGGCTAACCTATCGCCAGTGCCGGATGGCCTAACCGACGAACAGGTGCTGATGTGCCCGGATATTATGTCCACCGGTTTTGCCGGTGCAGAAGCTGCCGGTATCAAAATTGGCGACATCGTGGTCGTGTTTGCTCAAGGTCCGATTGGCTTATGCGCAACCGCAGGTGCAAAGCTGCGTGGGGCGGGGTTGATCATTGCCGTAGACGGTGTTGATGAGCGCCTAACCATGGCCAAGCAGATGGGTGCGGATGTCACGATCGATTTTCGTAAAGTCGATGTGGTAGAAGAAATCCTCAAGCTCACCGGCGGTCGCGGGGTAGATTCCGCTATTGAAGCACTCGGCTTGCAGCAAACGTTCGAATCCGCTTTGCGCGTACTAAAACCCGGCGGGACACTATCAAGCCTTGGCGTTTACTCCCAGGACCTAACGATTCCGTTGGGCTCTTTCTGTGCGGGCCTCGGCGACCATAAGATCATCACTTCGCTATGCCCCGGCGGTAAAGAGCGGATGCGCAGGCTGATGAGCATCATTGCCGCCGGTCGGTTGGATCTTGGGCCCATGGTCACCCACCGCTATGCGCTCGAGAATATCGTTGACGCCTACGATCTCTTCTCCCACCAGCGCGATGGCGTATTGAAAGTGGCGCTTGAGGTCTCCTGAGGTTCAAAGCTAAGATTGATGTTCAGCAGCAAGGCTGTTCTTCAGTAGGAGGCGTGCTCAGCTCACGTCTCCTGGTACAGTACTCTGCTTTTGTGGCGAAATTTCTCCGCCCGTTCTTCTATACCTGTCATCATTGCTTATCTGCGCAGGGCACTAGGCAGTGGTGGTAAAACGCAGCTGGGATGAATTTCAATTACTATATTCGGTTAGGTCTTGATGCAAGATACGCCTGATTTCCAGAATCGCTTGGGCCGTTTCCTGGACGCTGTGCCCAGCGATAAACACTTTTTCTGATATGGCTCCCGGCAAATGTGCGCTGGCGTACGGCACTATCCCATCATCTGAAACCTCTAATGGTACACTGGTGTCACGCTGGGCAATGATAGAATGGTAGTGAACTTGAGGGGAGATAGGCAGGTTGGCCGTTGCTCTAATGAACGGATCTGTCTCACTCAAATTATCGATACTGTTGGGAAGGTTCATGTATGTCCCATCTAATTGGGCGTCAGTATTAGCCAGAACTCTGATGACATCTTCGAACTCTTTCAGCAGGGTGAGTGGTAGGCGAACAAAATGAGAGACTGCTCTCCCTAGACGATTACCGGCCACCGGTGTGCCGCGATGTGGTGTCGCGATAAAAATTGCTCGTTTTATCTCTGGTAGCGGTTCGAAACGTAGTAGGGGTGCTAGGCGTTGTTGGGCGAGTTGCCTATGTTCCTTTGGCAATTGGCGTTGTTCCACGAATTCGCTCCACAACCTACCTTGGCTAGAAGAGACCATCAGGCGCGCCAATACACCTCCCATGCTATGGCCAATTAAAACGATACCTTGTGAAGCCAGCGTTTCTGCGGTGGGATCAAGCTCCAGTAGTGTTTCATCCACAGTGCGTCGTATCGCCGTATGATTAATCGGCAGCGGCATATTGGTAGGGTAATAGACCTGCCATATTTGAAAATGTTGACGCAAAATTTCATCGCCCAGAACTTCATTTGCAACATTCACTCAGGCTTCGGGGCTACTGCCAAGGCCATGCAGCATCAGGATGATACGTCGCTTGGGGTCAAAAGGCTGCATCATATAGATATGCGGTCGGTTGATGCCTTGGCTGTGGCCTAGCAGCGAGCGTATAGCCTGACGCGAAAAGCCTGAATGCGCCAGCCATAGTCCATAGCCGGCAGTGAAGTTTGCGGCTAGGGGGATCTGTTGCCCATGCAACTGTATGCTGGCGTCTTGATAGGGGTCGCGTAAGATCATTTCAAGAGAGTGAGTGGACAGCACCTGTTCAAGGTTCTCGCCTGGAAAAAGGAGCAGTGCTGTAAGTACTGGAAAGGGCATCTCGCTGTAGACTTTGGATCGCCAAAGCGCATGAGCATCATTCATTACGGCGACCAGCTCGGCACCAATGCCATTGCGACGATAAGTACTTCGTAGGCCAGAAAAGCTCAGTGGTGACGAAGAAACCAGCTCCTCAGGTAGGTCAATGCCCTCGACGAGCTGTACACCGGTTAAATCGGTAGTGATTGCCCAACCCGAGAGCGTAGGCGTGCTGGCAGTATTATGGTTATTTTCCGTTGTCTCAAGATTCTGCTGAAACAGCCCGGTAACAACTTGTTGAGCTGCATAATTGTAATAATCAATCACTTGCACCTGTCGATCTTCGAAAGCGCGTTCGTCGGGCGATCTTTCGGTGAAAAACAAGTAGGCGTAGGCATATCGGGCAACTTCCAACCACACTTTGATACTCGACTTGGAGCGAGGAGTTTCATTGGAACCGGTTAATGTCATTGCCTCTTGCAGCCATAGCTCGGACAGCGCGGAAAGTCGTCGCTCTTCAGGCATTGCATCGATGCTGGCTAGTGAATTCACACAGTTTAAAGGCGACTCACTGCAGGCACGCTCTTCCAGGCCAATAACGTGCAGAGTTTCTAGGGTGGCTGCGCTTAACTTGCCCGTGGTGAGAAGATCGCCACGCTTGAGCGCAATATATTCATCAGGACTCAACGAAGAGAAACCCACCATGGCACAGCCATTCGACAGCAAGGCGATGAGTAACATGATGGGCAGTATGAAACATCTACTTGGGGTCACAGCTACGCCTTATTAGGGTGACATCCTTAAGGTGATCGTCACGGCACTAAAAGTTCGTGCAGCATCCGCATGTGGGCGCGGCGCAGAGAGTCAACGGTGGCAGTAGCGGTGGTTTCGTCAAAAATCATTTGCCAGACAGCACCGTACAGCGCTGGAGCCATCAATAGTGCAGCGTCATCAAGGAAGGCACTATGGCGGAGGTGGCCATTATTGGCAGCTGCTTTCAAAATGGCCTGCTGCTCGGCGAGATACTTGTCGATAATCTCCCTGCGCCAAAAGTCAACAAGGTGGGGAATACGTCGGCTTTCCGTCAGCAGCAGTTTTAAGGTAGCAATGACGTCTGGGTCACTCAGTTGGCCATAGAGATGGTCAATAAAGGATTTTATCGCTTCATTCAGCGACTCACCGCCAGTTAGTACCCATTGCTGATTGTTGAAGCTTGGTGTCAGGCGCTTTAACAGCAGTGCTTCAAATATCGACTCTTTACTCTTAAAGTGGGCATAAAGGCCACCTTTCGAAAGCTCCGCTCGCTGGGCGATATCCTCCATACGGGCAGAGGAGAAGCCATGTTGTGAAAATTCCACCAGGGCCGCACGGAGTATTTGTTCTATACGAACGTCAGAAGGAAGACGGCGATGTTTGCGAATAGAGTTAATAGCAGGATAAGACAAAGCGAAGTTACTCATCAGTGGGCGTATGAAAGGCGTTATTTTTTATCACTTCTTGTTCTCCAGTGCGAGAAATTGCATGCCCGAGAGTATCCCTGACCAGCATAACGGGTACGGGAGCGATACGTGCAACTTGCTCGGCATCGCTGCCGAGTAGTAAGCGTTGCACTCCGCGCCGACCATGGGTGCCCAGAATAATGAGATCGGCCAAGGATGTCGTTGCATGGTCAGCGATGAGTTCCGATACCCGCTTTCCATCGGCCTCTAGAAGTACTGTAGTGACGATGACCCCCTGTGCCTCTAGCTGGCCGCGTGACCTGTCGAGAAGAGTATTGCCCACTTTCAGAAAATAGGGCCTGACTTTTTCGATATAGGCCCGTGGGCTTTCGAAGCCATTGGAGTACTCTAGCGCATTAACAACATGAAGTAGCTCGATGCTGGCTCCCGTCAACTTTGCAAGCGAGGCTGCCTGGGACAAGGCCAAAAGCGACGTGCGGCTGCCGTCTATAGGTACCAGCAATTTGGTGTACATGGATGACTCCTAAGTGAATACTTCTAATATAAGTCAGGCACGAAGCTTGGCGGTTATGGCTCTCCAGGCTTGGCAGTGTTATTTTCGTTCGACCTACCTAGGCTGCGTTTACCTGCTGTGACGATGGCTTCCTGTTCATGGGCTGCATCGTCGAATACCTTCAGCATTTGCGCTAAGCTCGCCTCTTCTTCTGGCAATAATGCTTCCGTGGCGGTCAGCATCTGCTCAAGAAGCCGCGCCTGATCGCGTATCTCGTTCGCGGCGCTGTCCTCCAGCAGTCGTGGGATGGCAGCGGTTGCAGCATCAAGATCAAGGCGCATCAGGTTGGCCTGGCGACGTACTAGCTGTCGGAATGAAGCCATATCTAAGTGGATGAGATAGTCCGGCTGTTGCAAGCTGGCCGCTAGATTAAAGCGGCGCTCGTCGACTTCGCCACGAAAGCGGCTAACGTAGAGCAGCGCGCGGATACTGGCTTCAAGCAGGCCTCCCTGGTTAATTCCGGCGCGCAGCCGCTCAATTTCTTCAGCAACGAAAGTGAGATGCTCGGGCGAGACCCCAGGATGTGTACGCGGGGGGCAGTCATCGGCGGATAGCCCTGCCAGGGCTTGTACCCACGGCGATCCATAGACTACGTTGAATATTTGTTCGTAAGCGTTATCGCGCCGTATCCTCCAATGATCCAACGCAGAGATCACGGTATCGGAATAAACTTGTTGCCACTGCAGGAAAGGATTGTCTGCCGCTACTGGTTGGCGTGCTGCGCGGATTTTCTGTGCGTATTCAGCCACTGTCAAAGCCATCGGGTTGCGGCTCGACCAGCGTTCGTAAGAGAGACGCAACGGATGTACGCTCTGCAGCCATCGTGCCGATTCGGGAGTAGTCCAGGTACGTACCCAGGGCTGAACGAACTGGCGATAAAGACCTAAGTTAATTCGCGATATATGGTTGACTGCGGCGAATTTGCGGTCGCTCTCAGCATCCACCTGCACAATCTGGCTTACATCCTCGACGCTGCGCCGCTGGATCGACAGCACATAGTCACCCTCGACGAGTTCCGCAAGGGGCATATCCTCTCGCTTATCCTGAATCTGCGACTGGTAGATACCGGCGGGTAGCACATCAATTAAGTCGATATTGTTGGTGAATTCGCGGTGCTCTTTGCGGCCGACGCTGCCCGAAACAAAGATGCCCAGATGTCCAATGTTATCGTGAGTGGCATAGACAATGGTTTGGTCGTGGCTGAGTACTTCATCATCATCGCGATAGAGGTCTGTGATCCAGCCCAGTGCCTGCGGCGGCGGCGAGATATTGTCGCCGTTGGAGCAAAAAACCACGATGGGCGAGCGGATATTGCGCAAGTCCAGGCGGATACCTTCGGAGGTTATCAGTTCGGCACTTGACAGCCGATTGCCAATGAAAAGGTTGTCGACGATGTATTGCATCTCTATATCGTTGAGAAATACGTAGCCACCCCAGTATTTTTCGAAGCCCAAGTAGCGTGTTGCCTCACTGTCGGCATTTGCATACAGATTGTACTGCTTGCCCCATAGTGTGTTGGCCGGATTGAGGTTCTCGAAGTTCTGAACCAGGTAAGCACCATCGAAGCGGCCATTACCCAGGTCGCTGGCGAGTGCGGTTAGCCAACTGCCGCCGAGCAGGCCGCCAGCGTAGCGCATCGGATTCTTGCCTGGCCAACCAGCCCAGTACGACACCGGCGTACCAGCCACGATGATGGGCCCGAATAGCTCGGGGCGTAGGGCTGCGGCCATCAATATCTGCCAGCCAGCCTGGCAGTTGGCGACCACCGCCGGTTTGCCCTCGCTGTGCGGGTGAAGTGCGATGACTTTCTCAAGGAAAGCGACTTCGGCGAGCACCACATCTTCTATTGTCTGACCGGGCTCAGGGTCGGGGCCAAAACCGATAAAATAGCAAGGGTGTCCTGCGCCGAGAGCAGCGCCAACCTCGCTTTCGGCCTTAAAGCCGCCGATGCCGGGGCCATGGCCAGCGCGCGGGTCAACCACGACGAAGGGGCGTTTGCTTGTGCTTGGCGTGGGGGGAGCACCCTCTAACGGCAGAATGCGCGCCAGCCCATAGTTGACTGGGCGCGGCAGCTCATGGCCAGATATCACTACCTCATAGGGGAAGTCGAGCACGTGAGGAGCGTCATCCTCAAGGTGTGCTTGGTACTGATCGCCACGCTGACGCATCACATCGGCGTAGAGTATCGAGCGTTGCCATGCATCGGTTGTGTAGCTTAGCGCGGCAGCTGCGTAGTCTTGAGCCATGTTCAATAGTGGCCATGCGTCCGTATACCAGGGGCGATCATTGGAACCTTCGCTTGCCATGAGAGCTTCTCCTGCGTGAGTGCGAGAAAATACCGGACGGGATAGACGACATGGCCATCCATCCCGCTAGGCTGCATGTTCAAAACATATGCTGGCCGCCATTCATTGCCACGTTGCTGCCGGTCATGAAACCGGCTTGTTCGCTGCAGATGAAGGCGACCAGCGCCGCTAACTCGTCTGGTTTGCCTAACCGCCCAACCGGGATCTGCGAGATCACCTTCGATTCCAGTATCTCCTTGGGAACCGCCAGCACCATCTTGGTCTCCAGGTAGCCGGGTGAGACGGTATTGACAGTGACACCCCGCTTCGCCACTTCCATTGCCAGCGACTTGGTGAAGCCGTGGATGCCAGCCTTCGCCGCGGCGTAGTTGGTCTGGCCAAACTGGCCCTTGGAGCCGTTAATCGAAGAGATGTTGACGATACGGCCCCAATTGCGCTCGACCATGCCTTCGCAAAACGGCTGGGTTACATGGAACATCGAGTCCAGATTAGTTCGCATCACCGCATCCCAATCGACCTTGGAGAGCTTCCGGAAAGTGGCATCGCGAGTGATGCCAGCGTTATTGATCAATATGTCGACAACGGCGCCTTCGGCTTGGATATCGTTTGCAAGTCGCTGGCAGTCGTCAAAATCGGCCACGTCGACGGAGTAGGCGGAGAAGTGGTAGCCCTCACTGGCCTGCTTCTGCAGCCAGGTCTGGACATGGTCGTTGTTTGGCGAATGGGTGACGAGAACGCTATGCCCTGCATCGTGCAGAGTTCGAGCGATGCTTTCACCCAGGCCACCCATACCGCCAGTGACTAGAGCTGTGTGCTGATAAGTCATCGGTTCAATCTCCTTTTTTCGCTGTGCCCGGATCGTCTTGCGGACTGGCGGTTACCCAGTAGAGTGCTGGGGAGGCAACGCTGACAGTCTCAATCAAGGCTTTTGCCGTTTGTACCTGCCAGGCTTGCAGCGTATCGAAGAGGCCCAGCAGCAGAGCGCTCTGATTATCAAAGATCTGCTGCATTGGGGGGCCGCCAGCGAAGGGTTGTGTACCCAATTCGTACCATGTCTGCTGACTTTTCTGCACTAGCTCCATCGTATGTTGGCAAAGGCTCTGATTAGCCCGATAAAGTGCCAGAGGTAGATTGATGTTGTGGTCCATTGTGTGCTCCTTCTGGTGTGATGCGCCGATGGGCGCGTGGGTTGTATCAGGCCATCTGGCTGATGGTCTTGCGAAAGCGACTCAGTGAGATGGTGAATAGCACGCTGCCAATCACCAGCAGCAACAGGAACTGTATCCAGACGACGTCGATGCCTGCACCGCGGAATAGTATGGCCTGGCTCAGCTCCACGAAGTGGGTGGTCGGTGCCAGCAGCATCAGGTTCTGTACCAGTTCGGGCATGCTCTCGCGTGGTGTGGCGCTCCCGGAGAGCATCTGCAGGGGTAACAGGAACAGGATCATCAACATGCCGAACTGAGGCATGCTGCGGGCCAGCGTCGCCAGGAAGATGCCCATCGAGGTGGTGGCGAACAGGTGCAGGGCCGCACCAGCCAGAAACAGGGCGACCGAACCCTCCACGGGCACTTGCAGCAGGCCCCGCACCACGAAGGTCAGTGATAATGCCACCGCCAGCAAGACCACGGTCCCCATTGACCACACTTTGGCCAGCATGATTTCCGTCGGCGTTACCGGCATCACCAAAAGATGCTCTATGGTGCCGTGCTCGCGCTCGCGGATCAGGGCCGCTCCGGTGAGGATGATCGAGAGCATCGTGACGTTGTCGATGATCGACATCAGCGAGCCGAACCAGGACTGATCGAGACCGGGATTGAAACGAGCGCGAAGCGCCAAGTCGATAGGCGGCTTGGCGCGCTTGCGGTAACGCTGGACGAACGCATCGACCTCGCCCATGACGATCTGCTGGATATAGCTGTTGCCCGAGAAGGCCTGGCTCATGCGCGTGGCATCGATGTTGAGCTGGAGGTCGGGACTGCGCCCGGCCAGCACGTCGCGCTGAAAGTTGGCGGGAATGACTAAGACGAAGGTGTAGTCGCCGTCATCCAGGCCGGAATCCATTTCCTGAAAGGCGATGATTTCCGGGTGCACGAACTGGGGTGGGTAGAAAGCCGAGACGATACGGGTGGAGAGCGGTGAGTCGTCCTCGTCGACAATAGCGATAGGCGCGTTGTTCAGCGTCTCGGGCATTGCCGTGGCGGTCGTGTAAATATCAATGGTGAATACGTAGACGATCAGCACCAGCATTATCGGGTCGCGCCACAGGCTCCAGAACTCCTTGATGCCCAGGCGGTAAATGTTTGCAATCCTGCGCATGTCAGCTCTCCTGTTTCTTCAGCAGGACGATCGCCATTCCCATGATCACCGGTACCGTCAGCAACATCGGCAGGAACGAACCGATGAGGTCATGCAGGTCCAGGGCCTTGCTGAACACGCCGCGGCTGATGGTGAACATGTGGCTTGCCGGATAGATGCTGCCGATGAAGCGTCCGGTGCCTTCCAGTGACGAGACCGGATCGGTCAGGCCCGAAAATTGGATGGCGGGAATCAGCGTACCGATCATGGCGAAGAACATGGCGGCGATCTGGCTGCGGGTGACGGTCGAGGCCAGCAGGCCCATGCCGGTGGCGATGATGGAAAATACCAGTGCTGACAGGGCTAGGGTCGGGAAGTTGCCGGTGATCGGTACGCCGAACAATGTGATCGCCAGCCCGGTCATCAATAAAAAATTGACCATTGCCAAGCCGATGTAGGGAATTTGCTTGCCGATCAGAAACTCGGCGCGGGTGACAGGGGTGACATAAAGGTTGATGATTGAGCCCATCTCTTTTTCACGCACCACCGAGAGCGCCGTGAGCATTGCTGGCAACATCAGCAACAGCAGTGGAATCACGGCAGGAACCATTGCTGGCAGGCTCTGAATGTCAGGATTGTAGCGGTAGCGGTTCTCGATATTGGCTGCCGCTCCGCTGACGGCGGTTCCGGATTGCCTTGCTTGCGCCAGCAGCCACTGCTGGTGGATGCCCTGTACGTAGCCTTGCACGGTTTCGGCGCGTTGAGGCATGGCGCCGTCGATCCATGCTCCGATCTCGACATTGTGGCCACGCTTTACATCACGACCAAACCCGGGGGGAATTTCGATTGCCAGGGACAGCTCCCCGCTGCGCATACGTCGATCCAACGCGGCATAGTCTGAGATAGGCGGGCGCTCTCTAAAGTAATGGGGCGATCCCGAGAGGTTCAGCGCGTAGCTCTGACTTAGCGACGTCTGGTCGCGGTCAAGGATGGCGTAGCTGAGCTCCTCCACGTCCATGCTGATGCCAAAACCCATAACGAACATCAGGATCAGCGAGCCAACCAGCGCCAGGGTCGCACGCACCGGATCGCGGCGTAGTTCGAGAGTTTCGCGCCACATGTAGCTGAGCATCCGCTGGAGACTGAAGCGTCGATGGCGTGTTGTGTCGTGATGAGTCTCTGCGGTGACGAGCGGCGTATCCGGGGCATCGCTGGCTTTTTGTGGTGAAGTCTCCTGCGCGGAATTCTCCTGATCGGCGCCAGCTTCGAGCAGGTAGCCGATGAAGGCTTCTTCCAGGGTCGCCGCACCGCGTTTCGCTACCAGTGCTGAGGGGGTATCGCTGTCGAGCACCTTCCCTGCGTGCATCATCGACATGCGGTCGCAACGCTCGGCTTCGTTCATGAAGTGGGTGGAGATGAAGATCGTCACGCGGTCGCGGCGCGACAACTCAATCAGCAGGCGCCAGAAGGCGTCGCGGGCGATGGGGTCCACGCCGGAAGTGGGTTCGTCAAGAATCAGTAGCTCGGGTTTATGGACCATTGCCACCGCCAGGGAGAGACGCTGACGGATGCCCAGTGGCAGGCTCTCCGGCAGGGCGTCGAGCGCCTGCTCGAGACTGAACCGTTCGACCATCTCGGCGACCCTTGCCGATATGTCATGTTCTGCGATCTGGAACAGGCGCGCATGCAGCACCAGGTTCTGACGTACGGTCAGTTCGCCGTACAACGAGAATGCCTGGGACATGTAGCCAACCCGGCGACGCGTGTTAATGTCGCGGGGATCCACTTCCTGGCCAAACAGCCAGGCTTGGCCCTCGCTGGCGGGTAGCAGCCCCGTGAGCATCTTCATGGTGGTCGACTTACCGCAGCCGTTGGAGCCGAGAAAGCCAAAGATCTCGCCACGCCGGATGCGGAAGCTAACATGGTCGACGGCGATGAAGTCGCCAAAACGCATGGTGAGGTCCTTGGCCTCGATGGCGACTTCATTGTCATCCTGCGCCAGCGGCGGGATGTGCACCGGCGCATAGCCGCGCTTTTTTTCTTCCGGCAACAGCTCGATGAACGCCATTTCCAGGGAGTCGCTGTGGGTGCGTGCAAGTAGTTCCTGCGGGGAGCCGGTGGCAAGTATTTTGCCTGCGTCCATAGCCACCAACCAGTCGAAACGCTGGGCTTCGTCCATGTACGCGGTGGCGACCAACACACTCATCTGCGGGCGGTCAACACGAATGCTTGCAATTAACTCCCAGAATTGGGCGCGGGCCAGCGGGTCCACGCCGGTCGTGGGCTCGTCGAGAATCAGCAGGTCGGGGTCGTGAATCAGCGCGCAGCAGAGTCCGAGCTTCTGCTTCATGCCGCCAGAGAGTTTGCCAGCGGGTCGCTCGAGGAAGGTATATAGCCCGGTGCTGCGGGTCAGGTCGTCGATACGCCGCCGGCGTTCACCGGCTCCGTGGCCGAATAGTCGGGCGAAGAACTGCAGGTTCTCCTCCACCGAGAGCGTAGGGTAGAGGTTCTTACCTAGCCCTTGTGGCATATAGGCGATGCGCGGGCCAACTGAGTTACGGTGGCGCTTGTCGCTCATGTCGCCGCCCAGCACCTTGATCACACCCTGTTGCACGGCACGAGCGCCAGCGAGCAGCGACAGCAGGCTGGATTTGCCGACGCCATCCGGGCCAATCAGCCCGACCATACAGCCGGACGGCAGTGCCAGATCCAGCGCGTCCAGGGCTATGGTGCGGCCGTAGCGTAAGGTGAGCGCGCTGACTTGGGCTACGGGTTGCGTCTTCTCGCTCATGGGGTGACGTTGACCTCTAGGTGGTCGGGCCAGGTGGCGTCATCCTCGAGCTTCAGGTAGGCCATGCCGGGCAGGCCTGTTTTGACCTGCTCGATATGCTCAAGCAGCAGCTTTGGATCGATCTGGGCGCGCACGCGGAACATCAGTTTCTCGCGTTCGCTCTCGGTTTCCACGCTCTTGGGGGTGAACTGGGCGACGCTGGCCACGAAACTCACCCGTGCCGGGATCACGAAGTCAGGGGCAGCATCCAGCACCAGGCGTACCTCGTCACCAATGCCCACCCGACCAGCATCTCGAGTGGGCATAAAAAAGGTCATGTAGACCTTGGTGAGGTCGATCAGGTTGAGTACCTTGCCACCGGCACTGAGCACCTCGCCCGGTTCGGCCACCCGGAGCTGTACACGGGCCAAGCGGTCGGCTTTGAGCTCGCTGTCGTCCAGGTCGGCCTCAATGCGCTGGATCGCGGCAAGGGTGGCTTCTATCTCTGACTCGGCCTCAATGACCTGGGATTCGGAAGCGCGGATGGCGGCCTGAGCGGAGAGTACTTGGGCATTGGCTGAGGCCAGGGCGGCCTGCTGGCTCTGGTAGTCGGCCAAGCTATCGTCGAACTGCTGGCGAGAGATGGCGTTGCGCTCCACTAGGCTGGCTGAACGCTCGTAGCGCTTGCGAGAGGCGTTTAGTTCTGCCTGGCGCTGGTTGACGATGGCTCTGGCGGTTTCCAGCTCGCTCTGGCGCATGGCTACCATGGCTCGAGCTGTCTCCAGGGCGTTTTCGGCCCGGCGGGACTGTGCGCTGGCCTGAGCCAGCTCAGCCTCCAGGGTGGCGGTATCCATACGGGCGACCACTTGGCCTGGATCGACGAACTCACCTTCCTCGACCAGTACTTCCTCGAGGCGGCCAGCGACCCGGGTGGCGATGTCGATCTCGGTGGCTTCGATGCGCCCATTGCCTTGGGTGATGCCCTCGCCTAGGCCCTCCGGCTGCAGTTCCCACCAGGTCAACCAGGCCGCGATGCCTATAACAACTATGGCTGCCAGGCCCTTGAACCACTGTCTTTTACTGCTGAACTTCATAATGTTGCATCCTCGGTTGGCGGATGGCCAGACGATTGATGAGCAGCTCAGAGGATGGGCCAGGGCCAAAGGGCTTAAGCTCGTCGCTCTGTGCCAGCGGTGGCGCATCACAGAACGTAATAAACGGATTCTATTATCCTATTATTATTAATTGTGATTTTGATTTAGGTCAATTAAATACCGACTAGTCGGTATTTAATTGATAGTATTTGCTATGAGCTGGGTAGCTATACCAAGGTTTTTTCGTCACTCTCAAATGTTAAATGAGCTACGTTGCGCAAAACTACTGTTAAGCCATACTTTTGGGGCAGCGCTAGAAAACAAAGGAGCACACAAGCGATGGGAGGTTGCGGCCATTTTTTAGCGCTCCCCAGGGAAAAGCCGCAGCAAGCAGTAAATTATCGTGCGTTGGTAGATTTAAACTTCCTGATACAGCTCGCTCCCTTTGTTGCGAAACTTCTCTGCCTGCTCTTCCATGCCTTTCATCACCGCTTCCTGATCGCCGTTTAGGTCATGCTCGTTGGCATAGTCGCGCACTTCCTGGCTGATCTTCATGGAGCAGAACTTCGGCCCGCACATGGAGCAGAAGTGGGCTACCTTGGCGGAGTCTTTGGGTAGGGTTTCGTCGTGGTATTCACGGGCGGTGTCCGGGTCTAGCCCCA
>Ga0208029_1000752_pt1 | contig 17652 bp, 11 predicted proteins | sample MalvireepMed_s12_FD_184242 | JGI IMG/M metagenome (GOLD analysis project Ga0208029, IMG submission 184242) | Marine viral communities from the Global Malaspina Expedition - Malaspina viral metaG DeepMed_s12 (SPAdes) (version 2) | ecosystem: Environmental > Aquatic > Marine > Oceanic | place... | reverse complement strand
AACAGCTTGGCCTGCGCGATTTAGTAGACGTACTGGATGCCCGCGCAAGCCTGTTTGACCAACGCATACAGTACGTAGACACCATTGGCGAGTATGCCCTGGATAGCCTAGCGCTACAGTCAGCGGTGGGTGAGTTAAGCAGTGCAGATTTGCAGGCAGTAATGGCGCTACTCGTTTCATTAACGGATACCACGGCCATAGCCGCAAACCGCTCAGGTTAAACGCCATGTCTACAAGGCGAGGAGCGCACAGTAGCGAATGGCTTAAGCGTGGCATGCGATGCTTTGACGCGGCTATCGCCGTCATTGTCTCCCTGATAACGCTGTGGTTAATGCCAAATGTGATGGTCGATGGCGATGATTACCTGTTTCTCATCGTCATTGGTAGTTTGCTACTGCCCGCCGTAGGCGAGCTGTTGGGCCTTTACCAGCCCTGGCGCGGCAGAAGTCTCTACACCATGCTGGGGGTTTACTCGCTCAGTTGGATGGCTACGATCGCGCTTATTAGCCTTTTGCTGGTGGCCACACAAACGACTCAAAGCTTTTCGCGCCTCTGGATGGGAACTGCCGCGCTATGTGTGCTAAGTGCCGGGATGGCAACCCGCTCTGCGCTTTATGCCTACCTGCGCCGTTTGCGCGCACGCGGTGCCAACATAAAACGTGTGCTGCTGGTTGGTCACAGCAGTAACATAAAACGCCTAGAAAACCGCCTGCGGGAAATGTCCTACGCCGGGTATAAAATCAAAGAAGCGTTCGTTGATGACAACAGCGACAACTTTATAGAGTCCATTGCCGCCTTAACGGCGCGTTGCGCCTTTGAGCGCGATTTTGACGAAATTTGGCTAAGCTACCCGCTAAGCGATGGCGAAAAAATACGTCGGCTATCGGCTAACCTTATTGGCATACCGGTTAGCGTGCGTTACTTCCCCGACCTAACCGATATCCGGCTATTGAACCACCGCATGTCTCAGGTGGTTGGCCTCTACTCCCTAGAGCTAAATTACAGCCCGTTGGACAGCACGCCGCTACGCCTAGTAAAAACCGTAGAAGACCGTATCTTAGGCTTACTGATTTTTGTCGCTTTTATACCGGTCATGCTGCTCATTGCAGGGTTAATAAAGTGGAAGATGGGCGGCCCCGTACTGTTTAAGCAGTACCGCCACGGCATTGATGGCAAGCGCTTTCGGATTTATAAGTTCCGCACCATGAGCATTCATCATGCCAAGCACACGCAGCAAGCCTGCTATGGCGACCCGCGCATTCCCCCCCTGGGTGCCTTTTTACGCCGTACCAGCCTAGATGAGCTGCCCCAGCTATATAACGTACTGCAAGGGCGCATGTCGCTTGTGGGGCCACGGCCACACGCCATGGACCACAACGAATACTACAAAGACGTGATTGAAGACTACATGCAGCGCCACCGAGTAAAACCTGGTATGACTGGCTGGGCGCAAGTGCACGGGTGGCGAGGCAATACCGAACAGCTGCAGGATATGAAAAAGCGGGTAGAGTACGACCTCTACTACATTGATAACTGGTCGTTGGGCTTGGATTTAAAAATTCTCATCATGACCCTAGCAAAAGGCTTTATTAACCAAAAGCCCTAGCGCACGGCGCATAAAAACGGCTTCCACCCAGGGAAGCCTTATCCACTTACGCTTTATCCACTTTGAACGTCAGCTGCCTAGACGTTGCCTTGGTAAGCCCCCAAACCTTTCTGGCCACAATCGCCAGCGCCATACAGCCAAGCAGGTAAGCCGAAAAGTACCCGGCTTGTAAAAATAGGTCGCTCTGATTATTGATTGTAAACCCAGCAGCGCGTTTCACAGTGGTGAAGAGATGCACAAAGAAAATGTGCGTCAAAAATAGTGTAAATGAGTATTTGCTGAATTTTAGTAGCAGCTTAGCGCCCCAGGTATCCTTGATAAACAGAAAGCCGCTGATAATAAACGGAATAAAGCTAAGCGTTAGGGCACCAATAACAAGACGATACTTCAAGTAAGCAAACATCGACGGTTTTACCGCCACAATCAGTACGCAAATACAAAGCGTTATGAAAATGTAGAGTTTCAGGCCGAGCAAGGTCGTAAAGTTGCTGGGTTTAGGAATGCTCCACTGCCGCTGTGAAAAGAAATAGCCTACCGTATAAAACAGAAGCATGTCCGAGCGGTATAAAACCCCCACCTTAGTGTCGAGAATCGAGGCATAAATACCAATAGTGGTGAAGTTAATATGTAGCAATACTAATATAAAGAGAGCAAATAAGTAGGGTCTTTTGACAATAAAATGAATGAGCGGTGTGAACAGAGAAATGATAAATAGGTCTCTCAGAAAATAGAGAGGCGGATTGATAGGCAGCCGGTTGTAACCCAAAATGGCGCTAATCAGATCCCCCATGCTTTCCGAGGCCGCAGCCACGTTGCCCAAATTTACCCCGGTCGAGAGCAGCGTAACGTGCAGTGTCAGAAATAGAGCAATATTGAAAACAAAAAAAGGCAGGAGCAGCGCCTTTGTCTTTTTAACAACAAAGTCTTTGTAGCTGTATTTTTTAAACGAGTGGTACGCCAAGTAGCCGGATATAATAGTTAATAAAGGCACCGCGCCACGGGCAATGACATCTTTCAGATAAACGCTAAAGAGCGTCTGGGTGGTGCCCAGTGTGGTGGTCTCGGCGCTAAATCCAGCGATATAGGGAATGTGCACTAAACATACGAAGAGTATTAATAAGGGCCTGATGAATCTTATGAAATGATTGATTTCCGATTGATCAAAGCGAGTCGAACTGTCCATGGAGTTTTCCAGTGTGATGTTTAGGCAAAAAATTGTCCTGCATCATATGCCCTTCAGCTGCCTAGGTAAACCTTGCTTTTGGCGCATTGGAAGCAGAGCAAAAAAGGCCTGAGCTACTGCCAATACCGATGATGCATCGAAATAGATTTTTTGATGGTGTTAGAAAGGTAGTGTTCCAACCTTCCTACTCGGTAGCCCACGTATTTTAACACCGTACGCAGGCCCGCTTCGGGTAAATACCAAGGAGCGTGGCGCATTAAATAGGCGATTTCTGAGCGCACAAAGCGCGCTCCTTCACCTTCTGCTGGGCCAAGCCACGTTAACAGCCACTGCTCGCGATGATGCAGCACCCCAATATCAAAGTACCGCTTAAACTCTTGTACCAGGGTGTAATTGTGCGAATGATAAACACACGCCGATGCCTGATAGGCAATCTTCCAGCCCTGCTTTAACAGCCGTGCCCCCGCAATCATATCCTCGCTTAAAATCGTGCGATGCGGGAATCCACCAGCGCCTATGAGCGCCTCGCGGCGGTAAGCAGCAAACGAGTTCGATAAAAAAGCCGTTTTGATGCCTTTTGCCGGAATATCATCGCTGCTAACCACATACGAGCGGGCCGGATAATTAAAGAGCCGAGCATGGGCGGCAAGGGGGGTCGCATCGTGATGCGGTAACTGACGCCCATAAGCAGCTCCCACCTGTGGGTCTGCAAAGGCGTCAACCAGCTCGGTAAGGCTATCGGGGCTAGCGAGTAAGGCATCCTGGGTCATAAACACCACAATATCCTGCTCAAGCCACTGCAGCGCCTGGTCGCGGGTGGCGCCATGGTCGAACGATCCACGCTCAATCACCCGAACGCTTGCCCCCATGGCTTCCGCCTCCTGAACGGTGGCATCGGAAGAGGAAGAGTCCACCACCAGTAGCGTTACCTCTGGCAAAAGAGGCGCTACGCAAGCGAGCCACGCTTGCCAGCGTGAGCCCGCATTAAGCGTTGGTACGCAAATCGCAACCGAAAGTGGCGGCAACACAGCCATGGCCTAGCGCTCGCCTAGCAAATAGCTTTTTAACCGGCGCTGCACACTCGGCGGTACCCGCCGAGCTAAAGGTCGTAACCAAGCCTGCTCGCGTAACCGGTAGAGCACAAGCACCGCTCGCTGCCGCCAAGCGCGAGAAGGTTCAGGGGCAACCAATGCATAGGTTTCCCACTGCGAAGGAAAGGGCACATCGGCAGGCGTGCTGGTATCCTTCAATACCGCCGTATACGCCTCTTGATAAAACTCAGCGCTAAGCGAAGAGAGCGACGAGACATCCAACGCCTCCGGTAACTGGCCGGTGCGCTGTAGCGTCTGGAAGTGCTCCACCCAGGAAGCAGACGACGTATCCCACGGCATTAACCAGCTCATTGGGCGATGAGCCAACCGCTCAGAGAACGCCCCCAAGGCCGGTGCTACCACCGGCAGCCCTAACGTTAGGCAAGTGCTTAGGGTATAGCTATAGGTTTCAGGGCAAAGCGATGGGAACCACACCACATCCGGCTGCCACTCTTCCAGCATACGGTGAAGCTGCTGTTGCTCGAACGGGCCAGTGACGCAAAGGTTTTTCGATGTCTTCAGCGCGCGGTAACCATAGCCAAACAGGCTAAACGTTAGCGGCGCATCCTGTTTAGCCGCTTCGCAGGCCACTTCCTCTAGCACATCAGCGCCTTTCATGGGGGAAAGGGCACCTAATACCGCAATGCGCAGCGGCCTCTTGCCATCCACGAGCAGCGGGGCAGGGGTAGGATACTGCTGCTGCAGCTGATCTGGGTGCCCGGCGACTGCCACGGCTAATTCAGGGAAGTAGCGCTGAACACGCTGAGCCGTATCGGCGCTAGGTGCAATGACCCGCTCACAGCTGGCAAGCCATTCACCTGCTTCTAACCGCCACTGCTCAATCGAATCGGCCCCTGCCACCGGCTGAGACACCAGGCACGCTTTACACTGCTCCAAGCCCAGCTCGCCACAGTAACGGCCCTGCTCGGTGGTCATGCTAATTTGCGGGCACACGCTGTAGAAATCGTGCAGCGTGGCATCCTGCGGCACGTTTAACGTGCTGGCCAATGTGCGAATACGTGCATCAAAGCCCAGCCAGTGGTGCCAGTGCAAACGCTGCACGCCTAAATAGCGCAACATAGCGACCAGCGCCGACCAATCCTCAGTAGCGTGATAGCGTAGCGTTAGGCCACCTTTAGCAATATCCCGGCTCAATACCACATAGCCGTTGGTATCTGGGCGTAATATCAGCCAATCAATCTCAGGGAAAGTCTCGGCAAGCTCGCGGCAGTGCTGTTCGGTGCCGCCACCGCGTTGGTGGTTAAGCATTAGCACGCAGGGGCGCTGGCTTTGGTGCAACTGCTCGATTTCAACCGCCATGCGCGCCTGCTTGGCAGGGTCCTGCTGAATAAACGTATGCACACGGCGCTGAAAATCAGGGTGCAGTTCATCCATCACCGCCAACGCCTTCTGTACCCGCTCGGGCTGGCTAGCCCCAAAGCTTACGCTGCCTTTATGCCAAGCAAACACATCCAGCGCGTGCACATGCCGCCACCCCGCATAAATAGCCCGCATGCAGAAGTCGTTCTCTTCGCCGTAGCCTTTGCCAAAATGCTCTTCATCGAATAACCCGATGTCATCCAGGCAGTCGCGGCGAATATACATACAAAACCCAATCGCGGTGGGAATATCCACCGTGCGGCCACGGTTAGTGGCTGCAAACAGCCGGTCAATCGCCAATAAATCGTAGCCGTTAGGGAGTTCGTTATCGTCGCAAAAACGCGGGTAGCTACAGATAGTGGCGTTATTGGAAAACGGCGTAACGCTAGAAACAGGCCGCTCGCCGCCCTGGTAAGCCGCCGTAATCAGGCGGTCTAGCCAATCGTTAGCCACTTCCGCATCGCTGTTAAGCAGCACCACATCGGCCCGCTCGGCATACGCCATGCCCCGGTTAACGGTGCCCACAAAGCCTAGGTTCTGCTCATTTTCCAATAACACCATCGGCTGGTGCTTGGCTGCTTCGCGCAACCACTCAGTGACTTCCGGCTCTGGGCTGGCATCGTTAATCACCACCAACCGGTACGCATGGCGTGGGGTGGCGGCCCACACGCTCTCTAAACAGGCGCGAGTTTCCTCAAGGCCCTTATATACCGGAACAATGATATCAATAGGGCCAACCGGCGCTTTTTGACGGCCTTTTGCCGGAGGAGGCGCAGCGGGAGCAGCCGGTGTGGGCGCCGCATCAGGCGTGGGTTGGCGCAGGCGGCTCATCAACCAGCGTAGCGGCGCGGTTAAGCGCATAGAGCGGGAGTTAAGCAGCGCCTGAAACGACCTTTCCAGCGCCGTAAAGTGGCTCTCTAGCGTGTTGTAGCGGTTTTCCAGAGTGCTGTAATTCGCTTCCAGCGCGCTGCGCTGCTCTTCCAGAGTACGGTTATGCTCCTCAAGGGTGAGGTTATACGCCTCAAGGCTTTTTATCTGGCTATTTAAAGCTGCCGCGTCTTCCTGGTACTGCTCTACATCCTGCTTGTACTCGGCATATACCGTACGCGACTCGCTATGCAAAGCCGCTACATCCTGGCGCAGCTGGCTAATATCCCAGCGCTGCTGCTCGCTAAGATCGTTAAGCTTGCCAATGCACTGGCTTAGCACGTTTAGGTCGGCGCTGGGCAGCCACTTACGGTAAACCGTATCGCGGGCGTGCTCAAAGCGCTCGGCGCTACGCTCAGCCGATAGCCCAGACTCACCAAGGCTAAGCCGGTAAGTCGCGCTTACCCCAGGCACATGGATAAACGCCCCTTGGGTGGCCAGCTGTAACCAGAAATCCCAATCCTCCAGCAGGGTCAGCTGGGTATCAAACCGCGCATTGGCCTGCTTTACCGCCGCCATGCGGAACAATACCGCATGAATAGGAAGCGTATTACGTACTAGCAGCTCGCCTTCTAGCCAAGGCGAATCCATCACATCGTCGGTGCTGTTTTCGGTACTGTTTTCGGTGCTGGTCTCGGTGTTGTTGCCCGCTTGCTCCAGGCGCACGCCAGCGTAAGCTGCAGGCGCATCGTTAGCGGCCAGGGCCGCTAGCAAGCGCTCCAGGTGGTTTGGATCGACTAAATCATCCTCATCCAGAAATAGCGCGTAAGGGGTCGTCACGCTATCCAGCCCTGCATTGGCAGCCTCTGCACGGGGCAGCGGGGTAGCGGAAGGAATAATCCGGCAGGGTAGAGACACCTCAATGGGCAGCGCTTGAAGTTCGCCCCCCGTTGCATCAATCACCAGAATTTGAACATGTCGGTAGGTTTGCGCATCCAGCGCTTCCAGTGCATCCCGTAAACACGCCCGATTCATGCTGCGTACCAGGACACTAACGCCTAAAGGGTATTGTTCATTCACAGCCATAAAAATCCTAAAATAAAAAACCGGTAGCCTGTGTCAGCTGTTAACGCCCTAATAGACGCTTTAATCGAGTGAGCCAACGCCAACCTCGAGACGCCAGGATGGCATCCAGATAGGCGCGTAATTCCGTGTACTGCGCATCGCGTTCGGCCAGCCGCTGGCGTAGTTCGTCACTGGTGGCCGCGTCTGCCTGATGGGCAGCCCGTTCAGCATGATAAGCGTTTTCGCAGCGCAGCAAAGCAAGATCTTGCTGCGAGGGTAGGCGCTGCTCGGAAAACGGCTCATGCGCCTCTAGCACATGGAACGCCTCTGCCGCGCTAACACCCAGGCCAAGGGTGTAGCTGCGGTAAGTATTGAGCCCCGCAATTTGTTCAGCGTAGCTCTGCTCAGCCAGTTGCGAGGTAAAGCAGTGCATGGCCTCGCGCTTTAAACGCTCCACCGAAGAGATATCGACAAGATCCGTAACGCTTAGCGGCACACCAATTTCATACAGCGCCAGGGTCAGCGGTGCCTGAGTAGCACGATGATAAGCACGTACCGCCTGAATAGCGGCATCGCATACTGCCCGGTGATCCGGGTGCATTTCCCACAGCGAAGGAGCAAATAACAGCGTAGGCTGGGAAGAGAGCAAGTGCTCGGTCAACTGCTCAATCAGTGCTGCCTGACTGGCTTCCAGCCCACGGTCTTCAAATAACCACTGCAGCGGCGCTGGGTAGCCCAGCAGGTTGGCCGCCGCCGCCGACTCCGCATAGCGCGTTTGCGCCTGGGGCCCTTGGCTAACAAGAATTACCTCAATGCTGGCCCCGCCGCTAGCCAACTGGGCCAGCGTACCGCCGCAACCAAATACTTCATCATCCGGGTGGGGTGCCAACACCACTACCCGCGTATGTTCAAAGGCCGTGGTTGAGTACGGCACATACCATGCTTCTCTCATGCGATGACACCTTTTCCATAAGGTACTGCGTGACTAGCGACAACGTGATTCAACACCCAACAACACATGGACGCCTTCACTAGCGAAAATCCGTATCGCCACCCATCAGCCACCAGTGGTGGCGGGGTTCCTGCCCAAGGGGCAGCCCATTCACTTGGCTACCCGGAACCACCACCTCCGTTTCACTGACCACCGCTGACGTGCCCTCCAGCGCATTAGCAACCGCAGGGGTCATCCAGGCAATCAGCTGCTTGGCCCCCATACGCGCCGTAATGTGGCGGGCGCACGCCACCACTTCCGCCATGGCCGTGGTAGGGGCCACAATATCCAGTAGCTCTACCGTTTCCGGCGTATGCTGGCGCAATACACACACGCCCAGCGTTTGCCGCGTAAGCCGGTGAAACACCCGCCAGCACACATACCCCCTACCAGGGGCGAGCACATAGCGCTGCTGCAGCCACTGCCCATCACGCTTACCCACCGCGAACGATGCCAGGGTAGGGGCCATGGCTTGCCACAGGCGGTCTACCGTGGCGGCATCGCGTTGTTGCAGCGGCGTTGCCGTAGTAAGCCAGCGCCGCTTGGGCGCGCTTTGCCACGTTGCTTCTACGATCCGGTCGGTATCGCAATAAAGCTTCAGCGCGCTACCCAAGCGAGTATGACGAGCATGCGGAAAGCCAAATGCATAGCGGTAATCGCACGTTTCCCCCACTTTTTCAGAGAAGAAACGATGCACCACCTGATAGAAAGGGCCACGCCTTGTCAAAATGCCGCGATAGCGCGGGTCTACCATCACATCGCCCATCTGCACTGCTGTTAGCTGGCGCCCGCCAAACTGAACAGAGCGGGGCATACCGCCGTTAAAGGCAATAATAGTATCGCCATCTAAACACACCACCCCAGGGGAGCTGGTGTCGCGGTACTTCCACGCCCACTCCTCACGGGTCATGGGCGCATCAAAACAGCGTGCAAACAGGCTGAGTAACGCCTCGGTATCTGCCTCGGTAGCCCAGCGGGTTTGCCAACCACTACTGTTCACGACGGCCACCTGTTGGCTGAACCGTTAGCCACTGGTGGGGCAGCGTTACCACGCCACGCGCCACGCTCTCTTGGGTGACATGAAAACTGCTCACCGGATCAACCCACTCATAGCTGTGCAAACCACGCTCACAAAACAGGTAAGCACCCACATGGTACTCACCCTTTAACAGCGCCAGTTGCGGAAAGTGCAACGTAATCTCGCCTTCACCATGGGCATCACGCGGCACCACCACGTCAGATTCCCAGCTACCCGCGCTGGTCACAATCTGCCCAGAGGGCGTAGAAATAGTGGCCGCAATGCCGGGGCAGGGCAGCGCCGGGTCGCTGGCAAAGCGCACATGAATGCTTAAATCGCTACTGCCGCTAAGGGCAGAGTGCTGCGGGGTGGCAATTTCCCCATCCACCCTCACTTCGGTACCTAGCAAACGAGCGCTGCCCTGGGGCGGTGCGCGGCGCTGGTCGGCGGCGGCACTTTGCTGAACCCCGCGCTCTTTCTGTTCATCGCCCGCTAAAAACTGCTCGTAGCGCGGCACCACCAGCGAAGGCACATCATCAGCAATTACCTCGCCGCCCTCAATCCACAGGGCGCGGTCGCATAGGGTTTCCACCTGATACAGCGAGTGCGAGCAGAACAGAATGGTAGCCCCGGTATCGCGCAGCGCCATAATGCGGTCGAACGACTTCCGGGCGAAGGCCCCATCCCCTACGGAAAGCGCTTCATCCACCACCAGAATATCTGGCTCTACGCTGGTCGCCACCGCAAACGCTAGTCGCACATACATACCGCTGGAGTAAGTTTTTACCGGCTGATCGATAAAATCGCCAATACCCGAAAAGGCATGTATATCATCAAACTTGGCCTGCACCTGCGCACGGCTTAACCCAGCAATGGCCGCCGACATAAACACGTTCTCACGGCCGGTAAATTCCGGGTTAAAGCCAGACCCCAGCTCTAACAGTGCGGCAATTTTACCATTGACGGTAATGGAGCCAGAGCTAGGGGAAAGCGTATTGCACACCAGCTGCAGCAGGGTAGATTTACCCGCCCCGTTACGTCCCACCAGCCCTACTACTTCACCCTTGGCAATGGTCAGATCGAAGGGTTTTAACCCCTGAATGGTATCGAAGCGAGCCAGCTTCTGCAGCCCGTTAAACTGCAGCAGCAGCCGGTCTAGCGGGCGGTGGTAACGGTAAAAAGTCTTACTCACCTGCTGCAGCTCTATGGCAGGTGTAGAAGGTTGCGCGTCATAAAACATCAGCAAAGCCTCCGCGCAATTTATTAAACAGCCAGTAGCCAGAAACAATCATTATCAGCCCCGCCAGCGTAAGCCCAGCCAACGGCAACAGCGCAGGCCACTGGTGCAGAAAGATCACCTCGCGCAGCTGGGTAATCAACAGGGCCAACGGGTTAAGCAAAAAGGTGGATTGCCACGTCTCCGGCACGGTAGAAAGCGGATAAAAGATCGGCGAGAGAAACATTAATATAGACGTAAAGAGCGCCATCATCGGCCCCAGGTCGCGCAGGTAAACCCCCAGCGCCGAAAGCCACAGCCCCAACCCCACCAGCAGCAGCGCAAACGGGGCCACAATAAGTGGCAGGGCCAGCCAGGTAACGCTAGGGCCGGTTAATAGCGCGGTAAGCACTAATAATAAGCACAAACTGGTGAGCGCCTGAAAACTCGCCGCAAACACGCAAGACCAAGGCAGCAAGGTAAGCGGAAAGACCACCTTAGTGACAAGATTAGGCTGGCTAGTGACCAACCCAGGGGCACGGTTCACCACCTCGGCAAACCAGTTAAAGGTTAACAGGCCCGCAAATACCTGCAGTGAAAAGTCCATTTGTGCCGAACCGGTGGCTTCTACCGGCCACTTCAAATTGAAGAAGCCATAAAACACCAGGGTAAAGGCAGCCAGCATCATCAAAGGGGAGAGCAGGGTCCAGCCCAGGCCCAACAAAGAACCACGGTAACGGCCTACCACGTCTCGCCGGGTGAATTGCCACAACAGGTGAAAGTGGCGAAGTAAAGGTTGTGCAGCCAAAGCAAGCTCCCGCATGGGCAAAGGGCGCTATCTTACCCCTAGCGCTGCTAGGGTGCCAAGCAGGCCAAAAATGACAAAAAACCCACAATTGCCATTGCTTGCGTGCAGCCCTCTTATAAATGCCTATGCAAGAACAATAAGTTAGAGAACATTGTTTTCTTATTGGCTGGCTAAATGGGGCATTTGTGCAAAAATAAGCCAGAAAAATTAAGATTTTCAACTATCTTGTATGATTAACTACGCTTGCACCCAGGAACTATAGTTGGCATATTGCCATCTGGCTGGCTTGAGGTTCTTAGTCAAACCCTATTGGCTGGTACAAAAAAGCTGTTATCATCGCTCTGCGATATCGCAAAACCGCAAGCAGCAAAAGTGGTTAGGTATCTGAGCTTGTGCTAACGTCAATTTGCGTGGCTCAGGACTGAAGCACGACAACGTTGTCAAGATTGCAAGGAGTTTTATCTCAATGGCTATTACTGCACAGCAAAAAGCGAACCTGTTAGGTGTTACATCTTTCATGTTCAACTTCGCACCGGATCAGGCTTCTTACGCCCGTTTCGAAGCGCGCATCGAAGCTAACCCGAGCTTCTACGCTCTGGGTACTGACCTGGCCCGTACCGAAGCGTACACCAGCCAGTTTGCTGAAGGCGCAACCCGCGCTGAAAAAATCGACCTGATTCTGGGCCGCCTGGGCCTGACTGAAGGTGAAGGCTACGAGCGCGGCGTTAACTTCATCAACCAGCGTTTGGATGCAGGCATTCCTGAAGGCCAAGTGCTGATGGAAATCGGCGAGAAGCTTCTGCAAGAAACTCCGCCTGCTGGCCTGGAAGACGCTGCTGCCATCCTGCGAAACAAAATTGATGCTAGCGAAGCTTACCTGGAAAGCGGCATCGAAGGTTACAGCAGCGAAACTCTGCCTGACCTTCTGGCGAACATCACCGCTGACGCTGCTTCCGTTGAAGAAGCCCGAGCAGCTATCGACGCGGTAGCAAACGAAGGCGACACTTCAGACCTCACTGAAGCGCTGAACACCCTGGCTTCTGCTGAAGCTGGCGTTGCTGCTTCACTGGCCGCTGCTGCCGAAGCCGTAAACGCTGCTGAAGGTGACAACGCCCTGGAAGGCGACGCGCTGAAAACTTTCGTTGAGAACTTCGACGAGGGTGACTTAGAAGCGGCAATTACTGCAGCTGAAGGTGATGTTGCTACTGCAGAAGCCAACGTAAACACTGCACAGGCAACACTGCTTAATGCTCGTGCTAGCACTTTTGATGGTGAAGCGCTATTGGATGCCGTTACCGATGCCAACGACGCAGACGCCGCGCTGGATTCCAACGGTGATGCTGTTGATGTCAATATTGATCTCGGCTTGACCGCTGCTAATCGTCAGACTGACGCTAATATCGCCAAGGCTGTTGCCGAGGCTCAAAAAGCCGTCAACGCAGACAAGGTTCAGTATGTGGCTGATGGCTCCCTTGCTACTGATGCCGATCTTGACGATGCAAACGTAGACACTTTCACTGCCAAGGCACTGCAAACTGCCGCTATCAACGCAGAATCAGCATTGAATGCTGATGTAAGCGCTAAAGGCAGCAATGCTGATCTGCTCGCTGAGTTACGTACTGCGATTGCCGATCTGGCAAATGCTGGTGTTGATGTTACAGACGCAGGAACCTATGACGCTAATGCTGTAACTACAGCTGATGCTGGTGCGTTGACTGATGTGCTCGCAGAAGTTAACACTCTGCTAACCGCGCTTGACGATGCAGCAGATGCAACCGCCACCGCTGATGCTGAAACCGATATCGCAGAATTTGTCGCTGTGTTCTTCGACGCAGCTGCCAACGATGGCGCAGGTGATGGTGTACTGGCAGACCTGAATACCGGTAATGCTGACCTTGATAAAGCTTTCAATAATCTGGTCGCTGACTTCGAACAGCGTGCTGAACTTGCAGGCAAATCTGCTGCCGCTGATGAGGCCTTTAATGGAACGCTGACCGGTGCTGTTCTGAAAGCCGCTCAAGATCTTCAAGAAGAGCGTGACGGCTTGAAAGACGACGTTACTAGTGCTGACCAAGAGCTGACCAAAGCGCAAGACTTGTTGTCTGATCTGGAAACCCTCCAGAAAGACTACGACGCAGCCGTGACTGACCTGGAAGCAGCTCAGCAGTACTTCACCGACAACGATCTGGAACTGCCGGTTTCTATCGAAGGTGGCGTTACTGCTACCGCTGAAAACGATATCTTCCTCTACACCGAAAAAGCAGGCACCGTGTCTGGCTTCGGTCTGGAAGGCGAAGACCAGCTGTTCGTCGGTACTGGTTTCACCTGGACGGCACTGGAAGCTGGCGATGACCTGGCTACCGATCGTCTAGGCGATTCTGGGGTTCTGGAGATCTTCGCTCAGCAGTCTGGCAACAACGTTGTATTGTCGTTCGAAAACGAAACCTTCGCAGGTAGCGCTGAGAACACTGACGACATCACTGTAGTTACCCTGACAGGCGTGAGCCTGGAAAACCTGAACCTTAGTGCTGACGGCTTCATCACCGTTGCCTAATCAGGCTTAATCTTAACGAGATTGGTTGATCCACGTTAAGTAATGAAGCCCTCGGCCTTATGGGTCGGGGGCTTTTCGTTTGTTCTTTGTATACGGATTGTCCATGGCCAAGCCACCCATCAAACAGGCACCCGCCAAGCCCCTGCGTACTGGGCTTCCCGCAGAAAAACAAGCCGATGCGCTCTACCAAAGCGCATTGGTAGCGCTGAAAGAAAAACAGCACGCTCAAGCGATTACGCATCTCACCAAAGCCCTGCGCGCCGATCCGCTGCATATTTCAGCGCTGATGTTGCAAGCCCGTGTGTTGGCTGAGTTCGATAAGTTCGACAGCGCGATTGAGCTGATGCAGTTAGCCGTTTCGCAAAAGCCCGACGAACCAGAAGCCTGTTTTTTGCTCGCTCGCTGGTTGACCAAGCAAGGTAAACAACGCGCTGCCGCTGCCATGATGCACCGCTGCGTGCAGTTGCAACCCAATAAAGACGCCCCGCGTCGTTACCTCGCCGCCCTTTATGGCAGCATGGGATTTGAAGAGCAGAGCCGTTATTGGGCGCACAAGGCCATTCGTAGCAAAGCCTTTACCGTTAAAGACGCCGCTAAGGAAACTAAGCTCACCGTATTAGCCCTTTTTACCCAGGCCAGCGGCTCCCTCAACGTAAACCGTAAAACCTTTGGCATTAGCACCACCGAAGGGCATAACAACCTCGCCAGCCTACTGGATAACGACCACATCACCGTGATTCGCTTCCAAGTGGATACCCTGGACAGCCAGCCGGAACTGCTACGCAAGTTGCCCGCAGCGGACGTGATCTACAACTCCATCACCGACCCCGAGCGCTGCGAACATGCCCTGCACCTGGCGCAAAAGGTCTGCGATCGCCTCGACCTGCCGGTGATCAACGAACCCAAGGCTGTGCTCGCCTCCAGTCGGGAAAGCAACTACGCACGGTTCAAGGACAACCCCGACATCATCCTGCCCAAGAGCGTCAAGGTCGAAAACACCCAGCAGAATGCCAAAGCCATTGTCGAGCAGGCCATGCAAGACCACGGTTTCGAGCTACCGGTCATCATCCGCCTGGCCGGATTTCAGGGCGGCAAGTTCATGCACAAGGTTGACGACCTGGAAACGCATGACTTTGCAGAACTGGATAAAGAGCTCGCCAAGCAGCCGCAGACGGCCTACGTAATTCAGTATCACGACGTGATTTATGTGGATGAGCGCCTACCCGATACGCCACTCTATCCTAAGTATCGTGCGTTTATGGTGGGCGGAAGGCTGTACCCGGTGCATTTGTTCACCGGCCCTGAGTTTAATGTTCACCTCAGCACGGCCAAAAAAACCATGCAGGATAACGCATGGCTGATTGAGCGGGAGCGTAACTTTTGTCAGAACCCCGTCGATCACATTGGTGAAAAACAATGGCAAGCCCTAGAAGCCGCCATGCAGGAGATGGGGTTAGGCTACAACGGCGTAGATTTCGCCGTTGCGACAGCGCCTGAGCACCAAGGCAAGCTAGTTGTTTTCGAAATAAATCCGGCGATGCGTAACTGGGTGGATCAACTACCAGAAGGTGATCATGTCCAGCAGGCATGGAAACACATCACGGTGGCCGCTCATGATTACTTTGCTAACGTCGGCACCGTTGAACCTTGGGACTATCAGCTGCCCAAAGGAAAAGCGCTCGCTGGAAACCCAAATGTCATTCACAACTCTGGCAATCCGAAGGCATCGCTTGGGTATTACCAGCAGCAGGCAACGGAAGGTAAGCTTACCGAAGCAGAAGCCATGCAATGGTTGACGCTGGCGGTATCATGGCCCGATACCCAAGACGCACTGGATAGCATCGTAGAACAAGCAGTATCGCTGCAAGGACAACACCCCACGTTACGGGGAGCGCTTGGCGCTTTTGAGTTGATTTATGCGTGGCGAACCCGCCAATACGAAAGGGCTGAAAGGCTCATAGCAGAACATCGTGAATTTTTAACTCAGCCGCGCCACCCCCTAACAGCGCGAATGACGATATTCTTTAACTTCGTCATGCAATTATTAAGCGTGAAAAAAACACAAGAAGCTTTATATCTACCCCATGCTCATACATCACCTCTGATCGTCGTAGGGGAGTCTCACAGCTTAGCCCCCGCTAATGCGGTCTTTACGCTTCATCAATCACTATATCAAGCCGATAGCCGGTTCATCATTGGTGCCAAGATGCATCACCTTGCTAACCCGGCCTCCAGTCATCATGCGTTGTTGATGCAAGCCCATCTTAAGCGACTGGAAGGGGATATACCCTTACTCTTCTGCCTTGGCGAGATTGACTGTCGCCCCGATGAAGGGCTCTGGAATGCAATACAAAATAAAGGGTTAGATCAGGATGCGACGATTGATCAGACCCTAGAGGGCTATCTGAATTTCTTGGCGCGCAATATCCCCAATGCTCAGCAGCGTACGATTACCATTCAGGGCATCCCTGCTCCCGGTTATCGATTCGAGAGCTATCGCCCTAAAGGCAAAGAAGAAGATTTCTTGGCCATGCTGGCTAAGGTCAATCATCGTCTGAAAGTGAAAACGCTAAAACGTGGTTGGCATTTTCTGGATGTCTACTCGGCCACCGCAGATGAAGCAGGACGGGGTAATAAAAAATGGCATATTGATGGGAATCACCTTAGTCCGCTGTTGTATGCAGAAGCGGATAAGTGGTTAGTTACCTCTCATATAGATGCTCAGACAGATATCGTTCACTAATCTGGAGATTTCATGGCTAACCCGCTCGTACTAAGCCCCAAAGAGTGCCAAGGCAAAACCTGGCACCCACCTGTTGATCTCGCTTTTGCCGCCCAGCAAGCGCTACTGCCCCTGCACGCGGGCGAATTAGCCAAGGCCGCTGCCACCATGCCGTTAGCGCTTCTCAAAGAAGGCCGCGAGTGGCGGCTAGTCGGTGTGTGCGGCATCGAAACCGGCCATAACCTGTTTATCAAAGACGGCAAGTGGCTAGGCAACTACAAGCCCGCGTGGCTCTCCACCTGGCCGTTTGCGGTGGTGACGGTAGGCGAGAAGGGCATCGTCACGTTTGATCGCGACAGTGGGCTGTTGGCCGAAGAGAGTGCCGGTGAGCCGTTCTTCGATGCGCAAGGCCAAATGACGGATGCGGTATCTGCACGGGTTGAGGCGCTCAAAGTTGCGCATGGTAAGCACCAAGCGACACAAAAAGCGCTGGCGGCCCTCGCTAAGGCTAACGTCATCACCCCCTGGCCAGAGGCGTTAAAAAGCCAGCTAGACTTATCGTTCGACGGCCTGCACATGATTGACGAGAAAGCCCTCAGCCAACTGGATGACGAGACGTTCCTGAGCCTGAGAAAAGCCCAGGCGCTACCGATTGCCTATGCGGTGAATTTATCCATCCCACAAACGCACCTACTAGCCCGCTTGGCAAGGCTGAACCCCGGCTATGTTGCTGCCCCCGAAAACCTGGATAGCTTCTTTGATAATGACGAAGACTTGAGCTTTGATTTCGATGATTAAGGGTAAAGCGATGATTAAGGGAAAAACGATGATGAAGGTAGCGTTACTTGCCATGGCGATGCTGTTGACTGGCTGTAGTGGTGTGCCATTCGTCCCGTTTATTTGATAAGGGGCGTTGGCGTAAACCTGGAATAAACCAAAGAGGCTCAGTGATGTAGCAGGGCCTCATTTATGTGGTGCGGATAACGCATAAAACAAGGGCTAGTCGGCAGGGGTAAGGGTTTGTTGATCTTACCCAGCAACAGTGGACACTGGTTTAAGCGATCATTCGGGCTTCAAAGGCCTCTGGGCTGATCATCCCAATAGCACTGTGCCGCCGTTGTTTGTTGTAGTCCAGTTCGACGTACTCAAAC
>Ga0208029_1000751_pt1 | contig 17653 bp, 20 predicted proteins | sample MalvireepMed_s12_FD_184242 | JGI IMG/M metagenome (GOLD analysis project Ga0208029, IMG submission 184242) | Marine viral communities from the Global Malaspina Expedition - Malaspina viral metaG DeepMed_s12 (SPAdes) (version 2) | ecosystem: Environmental > Aquatic > Marine > Oceanic | place... | reverse complement strand
TAACTGGTTCATCTTCTTCATTTTCTGATTCAAATAAATTATAAGCTGTTCCACCAGCAATACCACCAGCAATAGTTCTTTGAGGTATTCGCATTCCTTTTATTGCGTCTACCCCTGCTTGTCTTACTACTTCTGGATTATAAGAAGCTGTTCGCCCTGTTCCAGAAACTTTTCCTGCATCTATAGCTTTTCTTCCTTGATCCATTAATATTTTAGCTTTTCTAGCTTGATAAGCTGCCTTTCCTGCTTGCAAACCCCTAAATGCCCCCTGTCCTAATTTAAGAACTCCAGCAGCTACCCTTGCGCCTGGTATAGGAGTAACCATTAAAGCTAAAGATGCTGCATTTATTCCTATCATTGCTTTTTGTGCAGGCGTTAATCCTTTAGAAGCTTCTACTATTTCTGCTCTTGTTTCTTCAGGTATTGATGCTACATCAATAGTTTCGCTGTCAGCAAGGCTTGGTGAGTTTTGTACGTTATAACGAGATGTACTTCCCAGAGCAAAGAAACCAGTACGACCTCCACCAGCCATCATTTCCTCTTCTTCTTCAACAACTTCAGGAACAATTTCTCCCTCCATTAAACCAAAACTTCTTCGTGCTGGCAGTTGTTCTGATTCTTGGTTCATTTTTGTAATCAACCCACCCATTTCTTGATCGGTCATACCAGAAGGATTAGCTCCCATTGTGCTTAGTAATATTGATCTAGGACTGTTTCCTCCAGACATAAAGCCAATCCGACCTCCATCAGCCATCATTTGCATTGGAGACTCAGGCATAGGGGCAGCCATGTCTTGAGGCATAGGTTGTTGAGCCATGCCTTGTAAGCCTTGAGGAGCCATAAACTCAGCAACTGTTTCTTCAGCAACTGTTGTTTGTGGTTCTGCTTGGGTTGCTTGTGCTTGGTAAGCTTTTTCCAATTGAGTTCTTCGCTGTATTTCGCTTAAAACTAAAAACTGTGGATAAGTAGAATTAGGGTCTTGTGTCATTTGTGCCAATTGATCTTTTGGCATATATTCTAATTCTTCTGCTATTTGTATTAGGTTAGCCATTAACCGCCACCTCCAAATCCTCTATAAAGACCAAGACCACTCAAACCTGCACCCAATGCAGTTTGGAATAATCCAGGTTGTTGTTGATATGTGCTTTGTGTTTGTTGAGGCGTTATTGGAACACCTCTTAATAGATTGCTAAACCGACCCAATTGATTCTGAGTAAAGTCTTTCTGCCTCAAGAAGTCTTCATAGCCTATATCTCTGCCCGCTTGTCTAATGGCTCTTTCTTGCCTGCCAATGTTTTCAAGCATTTGCATTCTAGATATAGCATCTTGTTGTATTCCCTGTCCTGTTTGCATTAAACCTTGAGCCGAAGCTAAGTTATAACGATTAGATAAATCATAAGCACTTTGTCTAAATTTCTCTTGAGCCTGTCTTGCAGCTTCATTTTGTTGAGCTGCTGTTAAACCAAGTTTAGCTGCCTGTTGTCTGGCTTGTTCTCCAGCTTGATATGCTTGTATCCCCTGCGACCCTTGAGCTTGCATTGCTTGTTGTTGCGCACCAAAGGCAGATTGAGCAAATTTTTCTTGTGCTTGTCTAGCTGCTTCTTCTTGTTGTTGTGCATTCATGCCCATAGATGCTGCTTGTTGCCTAGCTTGTTCAGAGGCATTAAATGAAGCTTGAGCCATTTGCTCTTGTGATTGTAAAGCTTGTTGTTGTGCGCCAAACTGTTCCAGTCCAAATCTTGCAGCTCCCATTCCAGAAGCCCTTTCCCTTTCTAGTTGTTGTTGTGCTGATTCAAATGCTCTTTGCGAACCTCTTGACTGTATATCACCTAACTGTTGCCCTAAATTACGCTCTCTTTCTGCTTGCATAATGGCTTCTCGATAACCGCCAAGACCGCCAGCTTGCGTTGCTGCATCACCGCCTTGTTTTGCTGCAATATCAGAAGCTCTTCTTGCTTCTCTTTTTTCTATATCAATAACATTCTGTTGATAAGGTGACATAAACCTATCAATATTCTGTTCATAATTCATTGGGCTATATTGCCCACCTACTTGACCCGCTTGATATTGAGAAGCTCTATCTCTAGCTTGATAACCAGAATCAAAATCGCCTGCTCGATAACCTGATTGCAAATCTCCAGCTTGATAGCCTTGACCCATTGCTGCTGCATCATAACCAGACTGTGCAGTACCTGCTTGATAACCTGAACTTAAAGGTGCTTGTGAACCATATCTTTGTGAAGCATCTGTAAACTGTTGTGGTGTTCCAGACTGTGCAAAACCACGAACCATTGCTTGAGATGTCAATTCATCTGGAGCAAAGTATTCTAAGCGTTGACCACCATACGGAGTATAACCCTGTAATGACTCGGCTTCTCCTCTTTGTAGTAGTCTCTTGTAATAAGGCTCTACATATTCAGGTAAATTAGAAGTTTGTGTAGTAACTTGTTGTGGTGCAGGTGTACTACTGCCTCCGCCCTTATATCTTCTCATTTTTCTTCCTCAAAATTATATTCAACAAAAATTGCTGTTCTTTTCCAATTTTTATTTTTTATCCAATGCCAAAAACCATCTCTTCCAACACCTTCTAATCCATTGCAATTATTATCTTTAGCGTATTTTTTTAATACATCTAAACCATTGTTCATCCACTGTTCCATATTTTTACCAGCAACATGATCTAGGTTTAACATTCTTTTGCCAGTTGGGTAAGGACTAATCTGCGTAACTACACAGCCAATTATTTTTAAATTTCCTGTGTCAAATATAACCCACAAAGAAGATTCATTATTAAGGCATTGATAAAATATATCTTTAGTCGTTACCCTGTCTTTAGATCGCTTACAAGATTTTTTTAAATGTCTTTCTGCTTCTTCCCATATTATCATTAACTGGTCTGGCATAATTAAAGAAATATTATATTCTCCAGACGCAGTTTCTTTAGCTGCTACTTCATTCATGCTGGCAACAAACCTCCTTTATTAGCAAGTCTAGGCGCTTGTTCAGTTGTTCCTGTTTTAGTTTGCCTTACTCTATCCATCATGCCGTAAAGTTCTTCTGATCCAGCTTGAGAACTGCCATCACCCAACATAGAAACAACATCAGCAGGAATAATAAACTCATCTTGAGACACTGCTATTTTTTCTTTATCTCCAATTATTCCATTAATATCGTCATCCATTCCACCATTGCCAACTCCCTCAATCAAACCTTCTGTTTGTGCATCTGGAGCCAACTCTTGTAAGACAGCTTCTCTTAGTTGTAAAAATAATTCATTGCCATATTTTTCAACAAAAGCAGGAATAACTTCTTGGTTGTCAGAATTTCCTAAAACAAACTGAACAACTTCTGATGCTAGTGGGTCTTTCTGTACTATCTCAATAAGCATAGATTCTGAGTCAGTGCTTCCTCCTACTGCTCTTCTACCTCTTCCTATTCTTTTTTTTCTTCCAACTTTTCTTTTAGATTCTGGCTCAGGACGAGAAACTATTTCTTCTCTTAAAATAACTTCATCATCATCTAAAACCTCTTCAATGCTAGGTGGTTTCATATTTAAAGGATCAACAAAAACAGGGCTATCATCAATACGAATACGATTATTTAACCGATCTATTTCTTCTTGAAATGGAAGTGAAACATTTGGGTCTGCCATAATTTCATTGGTTTCAGGAGCCAATGATATTGGCATTTCTGGCATTGGTGTTTGCATGTCAGGCATTTGCATATTAGGTACAGTTGTAGGCATATTAGGTACAGTTGTAGGCATATTAGGTACAGGCATAGTTCCAATATTATCTGGACCCATATCATAATTTACTATAGGTGTATCTATATCAGGCATCAGGCTTTCTGGTTGCATAGGTAGAGGAGTTATCATTTCTGGTGGTGTCGCCAAAACTGGAGGAGCTGCTGGCGCTGGTTGCCCTACTGGATCAAATGTAGGCATATCTATAGATGGCGTACCTAAATTAGGTTGTCCAACTGGATTTTCAATATCAGGATCAGGCATATTTATATTAGGCATTGTTGGATTATTCGAATCAAAATTAAACGGATAATCAATACCATAGTCATCCCAATTAATACTAGGCATATCTATATCGCCAATAATATCATCCCAATTAATAGGAAAGTCAGGAGGAAATATAGGCGGGGTAGTAGGCGGGGTAGTAGGTGGGGTAGTAGGTGGAGTAGTAGGCGGTGTGTCTACTGGAACATCTGGAATAGTAGCAACCTCTGGTTGAACAAATTCTAATCCAGCAGGAGCTGAGCCAGTAAACTGCTCATAAGGATTAATTACTGTTGTTGGTGCTATAGTTGCTTGTACGCCACCAAAACCGCCCTTGCTTCCTTCGTATGTATCTTCAAGGACTGGCGCTCCACCTGTTGTTGTTGCTGTTGCTGGTTGGTTTAATGTGTTTGGTTGAAAATACATTGTTTCTGGAGCAAACCCAGCTAAAAAGTCTGGATTAACTGCATAAGCTTGTCTGGCTGGTGTAAACCTTTGTTGATCTCCTGAAAAATTATTAAAATCAGGCATACCCATTGGTCCACCATTTCTATACCCAGTTCTTCCGCCATCAGCCATCATTGATAATAATTCAATATCTGCTTGAACCGATGGGTCCATATTTGTTGAACCACCGCCAGCGCTATATAATATAGGCTCAGGTGTGTTTAAGAAATTTTGTCGTCTGCTTTCTTCCTCTTCTTCTTGCATTCTTCTCATATTTTCTAAATATGCTTCTTCAGATTCCATCATTGCAGTTGGAGCCATTCCGCTATACATTGCTGTCATTGCTAATGGGTCTGAGAAACCAGTTGCTAAATTACCTAAACCTTCCTGAAATCCGCCTGAAAAAGTATTTTGTAATGGAGTTGAGGTAGCAAAATCTGTTGCTGTTGTTATTGCAGGATTAATTCCTGAAATATCTGGAAGTGTAGATGTTAAAGGATTAGCTCCTGCAATTGCTGCTTCCGTTGATGCTGCTGCTGCATCTGCTGCTCCTGCTGCATCTGATGCTGCTGACGCACCTTCTAATGCAGTTCCAACACCATAACCTGTTACACCAGCTAATAATCCTTTTTTAAAGTCACCTGTTGCTGCCCATTGAGCCAATCCTGATCCTAGTGCTGATGCAGTTAAAGCGCTCATACCACCAACTCCAGCTAAAAAACTACCTCCCAATAAACTTCCTGCTAAAGGTGCTAAGAAAGGAAGAAAAGCTTCAGGCTGTCCTGTCTCTGGATTTACTGTTAAAGGCATGACTTGTGATAACCCACGCACTTCTGCTGGATTAACGTGCATTAGCATTGAGTCTCCATAGCGACCCTGTGCTGCTACATTTTGTGTCTGTTGTTTTATGTCCATTAATCCGCCCCCTGCGTATTGTCCTGCTAATTGCATAAGTTCATCTCTATATTTTTCTTGTAAATAATCAGGCAAAAATTCAATAGCATAATCAGGATTTCTTACATATGCGTCTGGATTTCTTCTCATTCTAGCTGCTCTTTTTTGCAAGCTTTTTAATTGATTTCTGCCCAGTTTAGAAGCAACATTAAATGCTGGCTTTTGTGGAGGCATAGGTCTTTTTTCTGCACTGACTGTAATCTCTTCTAATGATGGCATTCTTGGTTGGGCGCTTACTGTAATTTCTTCAATTGAAGGCATAGCTTCTGCTGCTAATAAACGTGGTTTAGGTTCAGGCATTTCAGGCATTATAAATCCCATTGTTGATGCAGCGCCCGAAGCCCCTGCTGGAACAGGATACTTACGAGAAAACATGCCTCTCAATCCAGAAAGAATGCGGTCTGTTTTTGCTTGCCTTATTTCACGAGAAATTGCATTTAAATCTCTTCTTCCTTGTTTTGTAGTTCTATCAAGAGAATTTAATTCAGAATAAAGAGCTTCTAACTCTTCATTTCTTTTGCCTAAATATCTTCCTTCTTTTTCTGCCACTATCTTTCCTCTTTGGTTTCGCAGCCAAATATATTAAAGCTCATATCAACTGCGCTTGTATATACCTTAACTACATCTGTTTGATTTAGTGTTATTCCCAAAACTATTGCAAAAGAATCATTTGCTGCAACAGATTTGTCGTAATATAAATATTGTTTATCATCAGCTCCTGCACCAGCTACATGAACACTTAACCTAAATGTTATTGCTGAACCTGTTCTATTTGCTGCCACAATAGAGCTAACAGTTGTCTGTGTCATATCAGGCACAGTATATAAAGTTGTTGTTGTTGTTGCTGATGGGTCTACTTGACCTAACACTTTTAAATCATCAGCCATGTTTCATTCCCATTAATAAAAATTGATGCCGTTTAGATGCTTTGCTTGTTGTTGTTGATTGCATCCTTTGTATGGTTACTATTTTAACATTCAAAGATTCTATTGCTTGCTCAATTGTTCTTCTTGTTAAGGCTTCATTATTAGAATCATAATCACCACTAGCTAAAGGCAATGCTATTGTTTTAATATCAATCATTATCTTCTACCATCTGGTCTAATTTGTAGTCTAAGATCGCCTAAACGCCAACCATAATCGCTAGAAGAGTTAGATATTTTTAAAGCTGCTTGCCTGCTTCTAGCTCTAGTATTTTCAAATGTAGAGTTAGGGGTTACATTAATTGTTTGTAATGTTGATAATTCTTGCAAAGGATAGTCTCTGCCTTTAATTGTAAAGGTTACAGTATCGCTTGTGCTTTGTTGATCTCTAAACTCTACATCAGGTATTAACTTAGATATAAATGTAAAGCTTTCGCCATCAGGCTCTAAATCAAAATCACTAGATTCTATATAAGCAGTAAATGAATCGTTTCCATCTCCATGACCAATTTCATGGCTGTATATATAATTGGTATTAGAACTGCTATCATTTTTGCTTGCTGCAATAGGATATTCATATATTGTTGCTTCATCCCAAGCCGTTCTTACAAAATTATCTGTTGTTGTTCCTATAGACCACGTTTGTTCTAAATAGTTATATATAACATATTTATCTATTTCAATGCTTGTGCCAGAAGGATAAAACCACATGACTTCATTTACGCTATCATTTGAAGCTGCAAATACTTTATACGCTTGATCTTGGTTTAAGTCAGATAAAACATAATCTAAAACAGTGCATGGAACCCTTTCGGTTGAACCTGAATAGACATAAAATCCATTACGATCCATAAAGTAAACTCTATTGTTAGATGTTGCTGCTGCATTAGGCGAAATCAAACTTGGTCCTTCTGCTACTTCTGTAAAAGAAAATATAAAAGGTTCGCCTACAAAGCGCATAGCAACAATTCCAGCATCAGTCCAAATTAGTATTTCTTGTCTTGTTCTTAAAGCACCAATAATTGTTGATCCTTGAGATAACTGTACTCCGCCTGCTTGGTTTGTTGCTGTTGGAGTCCAATCAACCGCACTTTCTCTATCTGAAAATCTAACCAATAATGGATCAATATCAGAAGAACCAATAGCATTTGCTCCAAAAGCTATTACATGTTTGTCTACATCTGATGTCATAACTTGTAAACATTTTGTAGGAACATCACTAGCACCTGACTCTGCTGTTAAATTAACAGCTCTTGTTGTTAATCCATCTGATTTATCCCAAAAGAAAATGCCTCCATTTCTAGGATTAACTATTGCATCATCTCCAAAGTTATCAAGCGACCACAATCTTAATTGGTTAGAAAAACCTAAATCACCAGCAGAACCAAAAGTTCCATCTCCCCATGAATTTAAACCCCAACCAGTACCACGAACATAAACATCTAATCCAGAATTTAATTGATAAGCGCCAACAACACTACTCCCACCATTACCACTGTCACTAGCATTAGCGGTAGCGGTAGCTGTAAAAGTGTATGTATTTGCGCTTGGAATAGAGTCAATTTGATATTCTTGATTTAAAACAGATGCTGTTATGTTTCCACCCAAGGTAGCAGCTCCTGAAAAAGTTACAAAGTCTCCCTCTACAGCTCCATGACTGGTATCTGTTGCAGTAATTGTTGTAGAACCATCTGTTGCTGCAAAGGTAACATCACCAGCAGAAGTAGTTGCTCTTATTGGTGTTATGTCGTAATAAACATCTCCACTTAAATTATAAAGTTTTTGATGTGTACCTAATATAACAAAGGTATCTCCATTGGTAGCTTTATAGGGATATATTTTTCTGCATGTTCCAATAAATGTATCATTAGAATATTTTTGCCAACCGCCTATTCTTTCGGGTCTGCCCTTTCTAAATCTAACTTTATCTGCATCAAACCAACCGCCCTCATTGCTATAATTAGTGCCTTCCTTGTTGATTCCTGCTCTAAAAACATATTTTTTTAATGGCATATTATTTCTCTACCTTTTAACTAGGCTACCACCGAAATACATTCCAATAATAGCTGATACTAAATTTGTGTCTAACTGTGTAATAACAAGTCCTTGAAATGTAACCCACTCAAAAACCTCTCTACCTTCTTTCAAAAACCAAAATCCAGGTTGCCAATTTGTATAACCTACAGTTACATCAACCATTGGATAAAATACTGCTACAAGTTTTGGTAAAAGAACAATGGCGAATATAGCAGTCAGTGCTATTATTCTTCTTGTCCAAGCAAATCCTTTATCTTTTAAGCCATGATCAAGAGATTGCTTTTTAGCTTTCATCTCAAACTCACCTCTCGTTATGAGAAGTTTCTGTTGTTCTTCTTTTGCTTTTCTGCTTTGCGACCAAATGCTTAATAAACTACTCAACAAGGTTGAGCCAAGCATGGTTATAATTTCAAAAGGGAAACCCATTATAAAATCTTCGTATATACTCTCAAAGGCTCTTTTTTGCCTTTTACAGATATTTCATTAACAAACTTAAAATCATTGTGTTTATTAAACATTGCTGTGTTTTCCCCTATCAAAAGATCAAACCCCGCCTCTTTTGTTGCTGACTCTAATCTTGCTCCTGTATTTACCGCATCTCCTATGGCAGTATAATCAAAACGAGACTCACTTCCCATATTTCCTATAACCGCCTCGCCACTGTTAATCCCAATACCTATTGCAATCGGTGGCAATCCTTTTTGCTCAAACTCTTCGTTTAACTCTTTCATGTTCTCTATTATATCTAAAGCACAGTTGACCGCTTTTGTTTCGTGATCCGATTGATCCAAAGGCGCATTGAATATTGCCATCATTGCGTCACCTATGTATTTATCGACCATGCCTTCATTCTTCTGTACCGCTTTTTGTTGTGCAGTTAAGGCTTTATTCATAATGTATGTAACATCTTCTGGTGGTAATGACTCAGACATTGAGGTGAACCCCCTAACATCAGTAAATAAGAAGGTAGCATATCTTTTTTCTCCTCCTAACTTTAATAAACTAGGATTTTTTTGTAATTCTTTAACCTGCCTAGGATCAAGATAATGTTCAAATTGTTTTTTTATTTCTTGCCTAAGCTTGTACTGTTCTCTAAATCTTAAATAAAAAGCAGTAGAACCTGTTATAAATTGTGAAACCAAAGACCATGTAACATCTATTAAAATACCCTGTTGTATAGTCCAATAACCATAATAACCTGTTAGAGACATTACAAAGAAAAATGATACCAAACCCAAGGTTATCCCTAATGCGTTTAACAGAAGCCAAATTAAGGCAACTGTAATAACGAATATACCTACCTCTAAAGCAATCGCATAATCAGGAACATGTGGGCTATTCTGTATTAATACGCTTTCTGCTAATGCTGCTTGTATTTTATGTGGCTCTAAAAGCCTGCCATTTGGAACGGACAATTGAGGCATAATGCCTTTTGCTGTAAATCCCACAAAAACAAACTTGCCCTCAACATCCATTTCTTTTAAATCGGTTTGCGGAGTATCCACCCAACTGATCCATTTCCTACCTAAAGAATCCACCGAAACAGGTGGTAAACCCTTAACTCTTATTTGCTCTAAACCATTTTCATTTGTTTTGATGACATAGGTGTTAGCCCCTGCTAGAATCTTCAAAACTTCGGTTCCGTAAGCAGGAACCCAACCATCAGGAGTCCTTAATAATAATGGCAATCTTCTTACTAACGAATCTACTTCTGTTCGTGCAACTGCTATACCTTGAGATGCGCTATCCCTAAGTATTGGGATGTTTTCAACAACGCCCGTTGCTTTTATTCCACCCTTGTCATTACCTAAAATGACAGTTCCTATCGTTTGTGGGTATTGGTTGTTGTCATGCTCAAACATAGCAAGAATGCTCGGAGCATATGTCAATGCCTTCGCAAACTCTTCATCGCCACCAAAGCGGTCTGGCTGTGGAAAGGCGACTACCCAACCTACACCTATTGCTCCCTTTTCTAATAATTCTATCTGTATTTTTGAGAGTCTTTGCCTAGATAGAGGATAACCGCCCTCTCTAGTTATATCATTTTCTGTGATATTTAAAATAGTAAAATAACCCGAAGGCTCTTTTTCTGGGATCAAAGCGTCAAATGTTTTTAGCTTTAAAACCTGATATAGATCATATTGATTTATTAAAGGCATAACCAATAAGAACAATAGAAAAACAGGAATTAATTTTTTCATTAATCCGCTTGATTAATAGTCAGTGTTTTATTGCAATTAGTGGTGCAGTTGTAATTGACTGTGATTGATTTGTTGGTTGCCCCTGATTGCGTTGCCGTAACATCGTAATCATCGGTATAGAAATTAAGTTTCATGTAATGATCGCCACTACCTGTCTGGGTTATTGTCGCATCGTTGTTATCAGCCGATGTACTTGCATAAATCTTGGCGTAATGTTCTCCCGTTCCGGATTGATTGATTGAGAAGTTTGAGTTATCACCGAATGCCCTGATCTCTCCTTCCTTGTCATCCCCTGTTTGTTCTATGGAAAAGACATTGTTATCGCCCTGCATATAGATTTCTGCATCGTTGTTGTTTCCGTTTTGAACAATGTCCATATCATTTCCATCATCATCAGCATCTATATAACCAACATTGTCGTTCCCGTCTTGTTCAATCTTGTACTCGTTTCCAGTGTGGTTTGCGACCTGACTATAGGCTTTTGCTGTGTTTGAGGTTCCGTTCTGATCTATATCTATTTCTGCATTGTTACAACTGTGTGTTGTGTAAGTGCCTTCAGATAAACCACACCAAACTCTAGTAGTATTGCTTGTTCCTACTTGGTCAATGTGTATCAAAGAACCACTGCCTTTGGTTCTTATTTCAACGCTGTTGTCTCCAGCACAAACAATAAAAGGGGACAGACTAATCAGACTGATTAATAATAATCTCATTTTCACCACCCCCATTTGTTTTAATGCTGATTTGTTTTCCAGCAGAAAGTATTTCGATATTATATCCGCCTGACTTATCCAGCTCTAAATCAATGGTATTTTCTACCTGCCTCACCAAAGACAAAACTTCACCTTCAACAAAAGTATATACCTGTGCATCTGAATCAAAGTTGGGAACAATGCCCTCAATCCTTACGCCATCTAACTCTCCAACTCTTTCTTCTTCCTTTCCTAAGCTTTCAATAACTTCTAATAAATCTTGAAGGAAATCTACAGCCAAAAGGTCAATATCTAGTCTTGTTATTTCTTCCTCTAATTCATCTTTGGATAAATCGCTGTCATCATCCAAATCATTTTCTTCTAAAAAATCAGCGTCTAACACATTGCTGGATGAAGCGCTTTGCTCATCAACCGCTTCTTGAACCTCGTTAGGAGGGCTTACAATCAAAAGGTTGTCTATAAAGCCCAAAGACATATTAACCAAAGTCACTGGTTTTGTAGGTGATCTTTCTGCAACGCTAACCATTGTAGCTTGAAAAGGTTGATTTAAAATTTGTGTTCCAGCAAATGTTTCAACAGTAATTGCTCCCGATGTCTTTCCATCTGGATTAGGCAATAAGATAATTAATGATCGACCCAATTCATCAACAGTCGTTGTAAAGTCTGTTCCTCTAATAAAAATTGAAGCAGAAGGCGTTTTAATAGAAATATTTTCTTTGTCTATTTTTCCAAGCGCACCAGTAATAAATCGTGCAGTTCCACTTGCCATTTTAAATGCCATCTTGCTTTTAGATGGATCAGGATCAAATATATATTCGTCAATAATAATCTTAGAGTGTTCTGTAAGCTTTATAATAGAGTCATCGACAAACTTGACAGCAATGCGACCATTGCCTGTCCGTATATCATCATAAGAGAGAATATCCAATTCCAGTTCTGCAAGTAACTTATCTCCTTCTGACTGCCTTAAAATCTCTCCGTTACCACGAAGCTCTGATATTTCTCCTACTTCGCAATATACACAAAATGGCAAAAAAGATAGTATTAACAGCCACTTGTACACTGGTCAATGTCTATCGTTGCATTGCTTGTTGTTGAAGTAATAACTACAACATCTGATACTGAACCAGTGCTATTTGTTTGGTCAATGTCTATGTTGTTGGTGCTTCCTGTTATATCGGCTGTGATTGAATGGTCAGAGTTTCCTGTTTGTGTTGTGTCGATGTCGTTTGAATCTCCATCCACATCCCAATTATTGATACAACCAACCACCTCACATTTTGCATTAAGGTTGTTTGAGTTTCCAGCAATCACAATGTCTTGATTACCAGCAGTTGCCGTTGCATCTGCGCCTTGAGTAAAGATTACCGTGTTGGAATCACCTGTTGCAGCATAATCAAAATCAGTATTGGCTACATCTCCTGTTGCGCCAAGAGCTAAAGTCGTGGTATTTGAGTCACCAGTCGTTGAAGCAGTAAATGAGGCACTGTTACCTTGAGCCACAGAAGCAGCCATTGTATTGCTATCACCCACTTGGTCGATATCAACAGTCATAGAGGTTCCACTAAAGGTTGCTCTAGTCTGAGAAGTTCCTACAACATTGGTATCACCAATTTGGTCAATATTCATAGTCAACCCTGTACCAGATTGTGTGATATAAATATCATTATTTCCAGCGTAAACACCAGAAACGACAAAAAGTAAGATTAAGCTAATTAATTTCTTCATTATTAAAGTCCCATAATTTTTCTTTAATTCCTATTTGAACTAAGTTATAAACCGCTTCTTCAATAGCAACCTTTGTTGCATATCCCATTGCTTCGTTCTCGCTATAACCTGTTTCTAGCTCGACCAACTCAGTTCCCATTTCAATGAATCGGAAAATATCTCTACTTACGCCAGCACTAATAACTGTTTTAGAAACCATTGTGTTTAAAATTACTTCTCCTGTTTGAACCAATATTGCCCTAAGTGAAACAGTAATCTCATCTTTTCTCCATTGATTATTTGACCCAATGCCTAAGTATCTTGCGCCATTACCTCCAGTGCCTATATTGGTATCATATTGGATAATTGCGCCCTCAATAATAATTCCAGCAAACAATAATGGTTTAAGGGTATTACCATTTTCTCCATCGTAAGTTTGCCTTGTACTCTTGATAAGCTGTCTTTCTTTGGTTAAGGCATCTAGGTTATTTCTCTCTACAACAACAAACCAATTTCCTTTGCCCGCACTCCTTAAAGAGTCAATTAAATAATGGTCAGCGCCCTGTGTAACGGCTGTACTAAACAAAGCCATCTTCTGTGAACTCTTCCGTTGTCCTGTTAAATCTTGAAACTTATAAACAGCAATTACTGCTTTTTGATTTGGAGGGGGTAAATTAACTAATTTTTCATGTGTTGGATGGACAATTTTTGCTTCTTCAACACATTCTAAAAAACTAGCACACCCTGTATGCCCCACAGGAGCAAAACTTGCACAACTAGAAAGCAGTGGCAACAAAAAAATTAAATACCACATTCGCCCGAACATACGCCAAATATCCCTACTGGAATAATAATCTCAGTTATTGTCCCGTTCTCATCAATAACAGTGAGTGTTATATTAATTCCGTCATTAACAAACTTTATAGTGCTGCCTTCTAATTCAAACTCTCCGCCTGTTCCTCCTTTTTCAGAATCAAACAAAGACTCAGCAATGTCTCTTGATAGTTGTGAGTAGATTCTGGATTCTAGGTTTCTCAAGAACTTGGCAAGCGTTGTATTATCCGCCTCTCTTTCCGCCTCTTTTAAGGCATCTTCAACTTCTTGAGCAATTTCATCTCGTCTGGTCTTTTCTTGTTCGTCAATGGTTAAATAGTGTGACGATGTGCCAATACCACTAAAACTAGGGCTTTTGAATTGGTGAACAATTTCGTCTGATATTACATTTGGAGATAAAAACAAAAAAACATATAACCAAAAGTTATTTATTCTTCTTTTCATTTTCCCTCATCTGTAAAACAGTATTTACTTTTTGTTGCAATCTTATCATGTCATTATCTAGCATTCTTATTTGGTCAATCAGCTTGATGATAGTAATGTGCATATCTTTAATGGTTGGATTAATGACCTTTGTGATTGTAACCCAAACATAATAAACAAAATAACCAAGACCAACCATCGCGACAATAGGGAACCCAAAATCGGATATCAGCTTTACAATGTCCATCAGTCTCTTCTGGCATCAATGGTCCCATCTTCTACAAAGTTTTCAGTTCTAGCTATTCTGTCAAGATCGGGAGTCAGCTCCAAAGCTGAACTGACGCTAGTATCCAGTCGGATTATATCGTTATTAATGGTTTTAACCCTTGTTATAAGACTTTGGGTAAAGCCTTTGAGGGTATTGATTTGATTAACCACACCCCCCATAATTTGTTTCATAATGATAAATATAAAGGCTCCTGCAACCAATGCCCCCGCAATGGGAGCGCCAACTTCTGCAATTAGAACAAATACATCATTCATAGGGAGAGGGATCGAAAAGCCCTTTAGCTATCAATGTTTGTCTATTTAATATATGTTCTTTTTCTATTTCTTCTTTGCTCTGTCCGTAGTATTCAACTGCAAGAAAATTATCAATTAAAGATTGATTGATATTTGTTTCTTTAACATGAAGCTCTCCCAATATACGACCAAACTTTCCTTTCTTGTCTTTTTTCGTTTTAATGATTACATCGCCTTTTTCAAGGGCATCAACTAAAAAATTTTTACTCATTAGTCCTCTAGCCTTTTCATCTTTATCTCTAGTGCGTGATTCTGGTGTATCAATGCCGTACATACGAACTCTTGCCTTATGCAAGATAGAAAATCCACAATCAATAATGACATCGACTGTATCACCATCTACGACCCTAGTTACTTCGCAGTTATATTCAAACATTATTTGTCTTTTGCTTTTCCAATATTTAAAGCACACATATCAACAAACTTATAAAGCTTGCCGATCCAAACATCGTCTTTAGGGGTGGGTGTACAGGCAGCGACAATACTGCTTACTGTAATAATTGTCATACATATAGCGATTATATTTGCAATGATTTCCATAGTTATATTCCTTTGTTATTAATAAATTATGTGCCAAATAGTATTGATGCCATTCCAGCAACTAAAGTAATTAAGGTGGCTACTATAAAGTGTTCAATTCTTTTGACACGATTTAACATTTCAAGCCATCGTTCTGCACAGACCGCTTCGTGTTTTTCTATTCTCGTATGCACATTTGATACGCGAGTATTTAGTTCAAATTCAACATCTGAAATATCGTTCATGCTGCCTCCTAGGTGGTTTCTTCAGCAACTTCTTTAGAAGTCTCTATAAAAGCATTTTGAAACACTGACATACTGGCAGACACTTGGTCTAGTTGAAATTTAAGACTGGCTTCTTTGTTTCTCAAATCCAGTATTTGTGAGTGTAAGTATCTTTGCTCATCGGAAAGCTCCGATACTTTTTTCTCTTCGTCGTTTATAAAGACTACGGCTTCTTCAGTCATGTTTGCTCCTAGTTCGCTGCAATATATGCTTTGCCAGTGGTGATCGCTGTGCTACAGGTTGTTTTCTTACTGGAAGAAGAGCCTTTCACATTTGGCGTATCATCGTCTGAATCAACAGGCGCATACTCTAAAATAATTTCTAGATGATCAACATTACGTTGCACCACTGCATTTATTTCAGCTTGAGTCAGACCTTCAACTGCATCTACCGCAGAAGCATCTGTGTTGATTGCATTGATTAAAGTTACGCTGTCTGTAGCTGCTGTTAAGACTTCACTTACTGTTGCCATTTTTTATTCCTCGTTATTTGTCACACTTATCGTGTGATTTAGATTTTAGTTCCTCGACTTCTGCCGAGAGTTCTTGGATTGCTTTAATGAGTGGTATTACAAACATTTCTCTCGAAATATTTTGCATACCATCATCGTCTTCAGACCAACCATTAAAAGTATCTATACCTTCCTTGTCTAAAGCTGCTTTTACTTCTTGAGCCAACATTCCGTGCATAACTACTTCAGTGTCTTTTTGGTTTTCTTCACTGTAGTCATTAAACTCTTGTGGTATTTCATTAGAAGGTTTCCAACGATAAGTTACAGTCCTTAAATCATTAATGAATTTAAGACCAAGATTATTATCGTTAATATCTTGTTTAATTCTTTCATCGGAAGATTGTGACCAATTTGCATTAGAAGTAAATTGATTTGAAACAACATTACTGGCTTTACCAAATTTAAAGTAATCGCCTTGTCCTGTAATAGATAGTCCTATAGTAATTGAAGATGCTGAATCGTGTGCGGTATCAGAACCTGAACCAATACATATGTTAGAACTTCCTGTTACAATAGCGTTTCCAGCATCAGTTCCTAGACAGGTGTTATCACTGCCTGTGGTAATTGAATTTCCAGCATCGTAACCCATTGCCACATTAACTTGACCTGTGGTATTTGCTGTTAAAGCGTTGTTACCCACTGCTACGTTGTAAGATGCTGTGGTAGAAAGACCTAATGCATTTTTACCTATAGCTACGTTGTAGTCCCCTGTTGTGCATGAATCGAGCGCACGATTTCCAACGGCTGTGTTGTCAATACCAGTGGTGTTTGAGTCCAAGCAGTTCATTCCAACTGCCGTGTTGTCAGAGCCAGTTGTATTTAAATACAACGCCCTTCGACCAACTGCCGTGTTTTCACTCGCTGTAGTATTTGTTGTTAAAGCATGATAACCGACTGCTGTGTTGTATTGAGCAGTGGTGTTTGCGTCTAAAGCCTCTGCACCTATAGCTACGTTTTGTTTTCCTGTGGTGTTTGCAAATAAAGCACTTGAACCCACTGCGGTGTTGTTTGCAGCCGTTGTATTGTTTTGTAAGGCACTTCTTCCCACTGCCGTATTGGTTGCGCCTGTGGTGTTTGAAAATAAAGATAAATACCCAGTTGCCGTGTTGCTATCGGCTGTGGTGCTTGAACCTAAAGCTGACCTTCCTAAAGCTGTGTTGTAGTCGCCTGTGGTATTTGCATCAAGACTATATGCACCCACTGTAGTATTTTCAGCTCCAGTGGTGTTGGCTCCTAATGCTGCGTGTCCTATTGCAGTGTTTTCAGAAGCGGTTGTGTTTGCATCTAGCGCTGTAGTACCAACAGCCGTGTTTAATGCACCTGTGGTGTTTGCTGCTAAAGCATTACTACCTATACCTGTATTGTTAGATGCTGTGGTATTATTAGCTAAAGAGTTTGTACCTAGTCCAGTATTGTAGCTACCTGTGGTATTAGCGTTTAAAGAGGCACGACCAAAACCCGCATTTTCTGTGCCTGTAGAGTTCGCTGCTAAAGATATATAACCAACTC
>Ga0208029_1000740_pt1 | contig 17765 bp, 28 predicted proteins | sample MalvireepMed_s12_FD_184242 | JGI IMG/M metagenome (GOLD analysis project Ga0208029, IMG submission 184242) | Marine viral communities from the Global Malaspina Expedition - Malaspina viral metaG DeepMed_s12 (SPAdes) (version 2) | ecosystem: Environmental > Aquatic > Marine > Oceanic | place... | reverse complement strand
TTCGTAGAGATCCCTGTTTGCTGCAAATATCGACTCGCCGTAGTCCCGTGCGGTGTCATCTCCCGAGATCTCGTCCTGTACCCACGGTGCGGGTCCTACTGCGCCTAAGAAAACGGGGGCGCACGGGTTTCCGTTCGCGTCCATGACGTTGTGCTTGGTGAGTTTCTTGCCGTACTGATTCTCTTCGTTATCCCCTACGACGATAATTGCGTTTTCTGTCCTTGAGTAGTAGTCCCAGACGGTTATACCTGCTGAGGATTCTCCCTCGATGGCCGGTTCTACATCGACGTTATAAGATCGCTTTACTGCTGACGGCGAGCGTTTCGTCTTGTGTGCGAGCCATACGATTCCCTGGTCGTCCATCTCGTAGCAGATATGTAGCGGGTCGAACGGCGTTATATCGACATATGTTGTGTCGTCTTTATGCTTGTTGAGCATTGCCCGTCCTGCGTACCATCCCCTGAGTACGATATAAAAGGCGAGTTGTTCCCTGATCGAGGGCTGTCCGTATCTCTGCATTCGTTCGTCTGCAAGGTTGAGTGCGCCGATAACGAACTTTTCCTTGAGGGTTCCGGGTGTTCGGTCTGCAACTTCTGAGCTGATGGGAACTCGTACCGACATCTGTGCGTTTGATAAATAGGACATTATCTTGTCGGCAAGTATCTTGGGGGCGTTAGAGGTGTAACTCTGGTATCCGTTGCCTGCGTCGTATGGATTCATACGGTACAGGCCGTAATCGTTTTCCATCCGTGTTCTTCGCGTTCGGAACCCCGGCGAGTCCCAGACCTCTTCGATCTGGTCTACTAGGTCGTCGATTTTTGCCACGTTACCACCTGTTTACAGTAATGATCTTTGTCGCCCCTGCCGCCCTGGCGTAACCAAAGTTTACAACGAGTCCGTAGGTAATTGCCTTAACGCCGTGGTTAAAAGCGTCCCTTGGTTCTCTCCCGACAACATTATTATCCCTGTCCGTGCGCCAGGTATAGACATGGATCTGGTCGTCGAACGGGTTCGCGCATCCTCCGAGTTCGGAAATAACCCCCCTCGCCTTTGGATTTATCAACATGTGCGGCTGTCTTGTTGACGGGTTCTCTTTCAAGAATGTATTAAACCGCTCTACCCCGTCAAGTATCCCGACGCGCTCTGACTGCATGTAAAGCCCTGCTTTTTCGAGCCATGTATCTACCGGGCGGGACTCCCCGATGCTATGTGCGGCTATATCGATGACAGCGTGTTGAACGTCCTGCCACCACGGTCGCATCTGGCATATCTCTATGATTTCCTCGGTGATCTTCTCCCTCTCGAAGACCTCGTCGATAATTCTTACCTGGTCTCCGATTATCTGCACCACCTCGACTGCATATGCGGACTTCGTGACCTGCGAATACCCCGGGTCTACCCATAAATGGACGGCTTCGCCCTCGATATACTCTGCCCTGTCGGATATATGCGTTTGAACGTCGAACATGCTGTGGACAAGCCCTTTTGGGGGAGCAGGTACACCCGCAATACGCTCGTTGAACCAGTCTTCGGAGTGCAATCGCTCTAAAGAGAGGATTTCCTCGTCTTCCCTGCCGTCAGGATAGACAACCTGGTTGGTCCACGACGGCAATGAGAAGGAAATAGCGTCATCGTCGGGGTTAAAGAACTGCCAGGCCTCCCATTGCGAGGGATACCAGCCTAAAGACATCTCGAATGTACCCTCTAAGAACAGATACCCCCGTTTTTCTGCAATTCTGCCCCTGAGCCTTAGAAAACTCTCGTAATCGATCTGAGAAGCCTCGCAGGCAACCACCATTCTTGGGGCTTCCATAGCAAGGCTCCGATGATCCTGCGCCGACTTGGTCTTAATCGTAAAGACACCCGGCTTATCGCTGGTACCGCAGGCAACCGTCATCTCCCCGGGGTCGATACGCTTGGTCTGCTTGATGAGAAAGCCCAGCTTCGTAAGGATTTCCGACAGGTAGTTCCATTCCGCACGGGTCCTCTCGTAATCCCGTGCCACCAGCCATACGATATCGTCTGCCTCGAACTCGTCCAAGCGGCTGATTATCGATAAAGCCCCTAAGAAACTCTTCCCCGCACGTTCTCCACCCGCAACAAGCTTAATACGTGCCTTGTGATTGAGGATCTCGTCCTGCTCAGGCCACGTATCGAAACCTATCGTACTGAGAATCGCCTTCCTATCCCCGGCAAGTAACAAGTTACACCTCCTAAAGCACAAACTCCTTTAGCGCAGGAGGCGTTTCTTACGCATAAGGAGCCTGGCTGTTGACGACAAAAGCCTCTAAAGGACGTACCTACCCGACAGAGACAACTGTAACCCTAACGAGGACTCAGAGAAGGAGGAAACCCCGGATACGACAGCCTCGACAACAACAAAAGTATAAACAACATCATACGCATAACTCAAGAAACATCCGTTACACCCCGTTACACGAAAGGGGGAAAACATTTTTAAGAAAGGGGGTTAACACTGTTACAAATATATACGTCAGTATTGTAACAGTTAAACAGTTAACTAAGTTAACCTAGTCCCGCGCACGCGAGGAAAGCCCGTTACATTTCCCGTTACATCAGCGTTACATGCGTTACATCCATCTCAAAATGATGTAACGCAAGCGTAACGGCAACACTTTTCGCGTTACACCCGTTACACCCCCGTTACACCATGTAACACGACACAACTACACCTAGTACTTTTCAGGTTCTGAAGCGTCAGAGGGGTCCCAACACACACCCTACCACCCATTCCCACAGCACACCCCCCTTTACCCCAAACACACTGCGGTGGCTCGCTCCGCTCGACGATATATACCGCCACCCCTAACCCACGGAAAGCGGCAAGGAAAGCGGCAAGCGGCAAGCGGCCAGGTTCGCGGCAAGTCTTCGCGTAAGTCTTCGCGTCTGAGTTACTCGCAACCGCGCGCGAGATTGTCACAGCAAATGAGACATTTCCTGAGCTTCATCCCTGGCGTAATTACCTAGCATGACTGGCAAACATTCCGCGTTAACCTGGTCCTATTTCGCGTTGATGTTTCGACAATCCTTAAACTCTTCAATATTGACCATGTTTAGTGTTTATTTATATTGCAAGGTGTAGCATTATCCTATAGAGTTAACGTAGTTCTAAAAACTAGCAAACCAGAACGAGAGAATCACATCATGATCACAACCGATGTTAAACAGCATCGTGCAAACATACGCCAGGCACGACGCGAGTTGGGCCAACTATTCGAGTATTCCACTGTCGTTGTTTGGGAAGGTAACTCACCAATCAATAACGCGCCGATTGTCGCAGTCATTACCAACCTTAAGACATCATCCGAAAATAGAAAAACAGATGACATGTGCCAAATGTACATACTGGTTAAAGATACGCGGCCAGTTGACGCTGTAGACAACGGAGACGACGCCGCGGTTTGCGGTGCCTGTCCATTGCGACCGATAGCCGCGAAAATTGCCAGGCAACAAGGTAACATCGTCGACGCGTGTTACGTAAATAAAGGTTGGCTAGGTAAATTGTGGGATTCAATACCAAACTTGCCGCGAGTACATCCTGAGATTATCGGCCAGTTCTTAGAATCTACAAAATTGGAATTCCGGGAAGGGGCATACGGAGATCCGGCCGCTGTTCCAATGTGGGTACGTCGCGAACTTAACCGCGGACGCGGCACGTCGTACACTCATCAATGGAATACCGATTGGATCGATCCGGATGTTAAAGACTTCAGTATGGCCAGTGTTCAAACCGTTGATGAAAAGAACGCGGCTAACAAACTGGGATATCGTACTTACAGAGTAACATCCGGGAACCTGGAACCTGATGAGATCCTCTGTCCAGAGATCACTAGCAATGCAACATGCAAGGCCTGTGGATTGTGCGCCGGGAATCGAGTCCAGGCGAAAAACATCGTTATCCGGCCGATCTAGATTAGATTGTCTAGTCAATAGGCACAAATTCCAGGACCACCAGGGTTTGTGCCTATCACTAGGTTATCTACTAACCTAAACAAACAAACTAGCAGAGAGAGAGAGAGTTAACTAGCATGGATATCTTAGAAATTATGGAACAGGTCGATAGCTACGGAACCGTTGAAACGCCAGACGGCTGTACCGTAGAGCCGGACGGCATATGCCCACATGGCCAAGAGTCGCCACTGCTAACACTGGGCATGATCTAACAAGGCACCTACAAGGCCGTCAGGTAGCCTCACAAGCTACCGACAGCCGGGGCAGGTGTTGAGATACTAGTAACAGAATTGAAGGGCGTTATGAGTGATCGAGAATATATCCAGGCACAAATTGAAAACTTAAAGGAACAATTCAGAGAGTTACCGCCTAAGCCTGAGAGGCTTAACGGCTGCGAATGTGCGCGGTGGGAGGATCACGACGGCCGATGCTACGGCCTAGACTGTCACTGTCACAGTTAACCCTATGGGTGCAGCGCGCTAGCCGGGTGCTAGCGTGTTGCGCCGATAGTGTTAGCTATCGAAACTAGCAACAGAGAAGAGTTAATAATGCACGTTGAACAATCACCATTTGCCGCGATGCAATTGCGTTATTCAATCGCAAATAAAACAGCAGGTATCTGTACCGATTGCGGTCTGGAAGATTCCGACCCTACGCGGTTTGACGGTATGTATTGCACAGGCTGTGCAGACTATAACGAGGAGAGTTAACGAGATGCCAGGCACGACTAGCAAAGTGATCACGATAGCGAGAGGTGTTGAGACTAACGACCCAGCGATGGCCAACGCGTTAAGGCGATGGCTGGTAGCGACGCGTGGTGATGGTGGAGAGGTAGCGAGAGAGATATTTAAACAGCAGCGCGCTGCAAGGCGCGAGAGGAGGATCAACCGATGAAGTACCAAGTATTAATCAGTGACGTGCGAGTGTTCAAGATAACAGTGCAAGCTAGCAATCTTGAAGCAGCTAACGAACTGGCCGACGCTGCTCTTGAAGCAGGATACGAAGAGCATGGGGAACTACGTGAGGTGCGTGATGCCCAAGTGGATGACGTTTATCCCGTAGAAGAGGAGAGTTAATCAATGACTAACCAACGAACCACAATCGCTCACAACGGAATCATCTACCAAGTTTTCCAAACATTCACCCTAAAAGACCATGAAGGTTGGGCGGACAATGTCGCCGACCTCATGCGTAATAACGGCATCATCGCCACGCACGGAGTCCGACGCCCAAACGGTCGTAAGGAATACATGCTTGATGAATACGCCAACGGAACCACAGGGAATCTTCAATCCCTGGGTGAATGTAATGAGGCGCGAGAGGAGAGTTAATCAATGAACCTTGTCATCGGAGATCACATTAAATTCACGCTGCCGAAATTCACAGGCGGGTCGTTCAGCTTCTCAGGCGGCCGGCGCAGGACCAGGGGCGGGACACGCGTCGGCGACGAGTCGTTCAGTGGCAGGATCGAGCGCGACTGGTACGACTCAAACAATCGCCACTGGTTCTCGATCAGGCTCGACGATAGCAGGATCAAACGTGTTCAGGGTAAAAACCTGTATCCGGCAGTCACTTCGCACGACCCTGGCGACCAACACGCGGAAGCTGCCAGTGAAAAGCATACGCGCAAACAGATCGGATATTGATAGCAAAACCTGTTGACAGCAGGGTGTAGTATCAGGCACAATCAAAGCAGGCCAGGTTGACTGGCCGACACTAGTAAGAGGATCACAAGATGAATGAATTACGCCCAGCGACCATGATTACCCAACAGCAGCAAATACAAAATATCGAAACTGACTCAGCTTACCTTGGTGTTGAAGCCAAGATGCTTGCTACCGCTATCGTCAAAGAAGGCTTCGGTGAAGCAAAGACAGCCAGAGGTGTAGCAAACGCAATCAACCGAGGATTCAACCGATACCACCAAGACGTAGCAGACCTCTTGAATCAACCCATCCCCGGCTACTCCGACAGCATGGTTTTCACAGCCGACACCAACACTGCCAGCGTCTACAAGCCCGGTGAGTGGGACGAAATAAAACAATGGATAGTTGTTGACGAGGACAACGGCATCTACGAGTGGGGCGTAAAGGTCGGAGCAGTTATCAAGAACAACCACGGCTGGTACGTTGAGCCTTACTACTCATTCAGTCTCGCAGTCTGCAAGGTCTAACCAACCCGCATACAACCAAACGCCCCAGCAGGATTACCTGGCTGGGGCATAGGGGTTAAAGCGGTCAGGCGACCGTAAAACAGAAGAGGATCACAAGTATGTCCATAACGGGGGTGACTGGATAGCCTGTAACGAAGACCACATGTGGACGTTGCAGTACGGGGGTTCGATTCCCCCCACCTCCACCAATAGAGGATGGGCTATGGTAGCCAATAAGATTCCAAACCTTATGGAGTGGGTTCGATTCCTACATCCTCTGCCAATATTTACTAGCTAACTAGCATGGGGGCCGCGCATCCTATCGCGCGGAGAGAGTCACTAATGACAGTCAAAGAACTGGCCGACAAACTAGCCAAGATAATATCCGAAGGACATGGTGATCGCGAAACCTGCGTGTATGACGATGGGTTACAGGTTATGGGAGTAGAACTATCTGACCTGCATTTCGACGGCCTACATTTCCAGAGGAGAGGCACTAATGACTAACCAACTTATTCTTATCAACGAACCATCGACAAGGATCTCCGGTACTCACTTGCAGGGATACATCCGAGCGTCCGGTGCTGAACTTATCCGCAAGCTAGGTCGTCCACAACAGGGCGACGGCTATAAGGTGTTTAGCGAATGGACGGTCGAGTCCGACAACGGTGTCGTTACGATCTACGACTGGAAGGGCGCGAACATTCTCGACGAGTCAGTCTCCACCTGGAACATCGGAGGCCACGACAGGTCATGCTGGCAGGTCCTCGACGATGCAGGTATTGAGGAGAACCAAGCATGAAGAACACGATGACAAAAGAACAGGCATGGAACTGGCTTGGAGATAGGGGAATCTCTGTTAGCAAGCACAACGTGCGTGTACGTGGAATCTGGGCGTTTGTACGGTATCCAGTAGAAGGGCATTACGAGGAGCAGGTAGACTACTACCACCTCGACAGCCCCCTGTACGCTGAACCGTTTGACTGCATCAGGATCGATGACAGCCCGTTTGCTGAAACCGATACGGCCAAAGTAGACGCAACTGTCGAGCGGATCACCGAACAATTCTACAAGGATTTCCCTGAAGAACTTACAGGCTCGTGCCTGGTGGCGATCAGCGGAGACTGTGCAGCAGGTGGACTAGGCCCGGACAACGATGTCCTGCCATTCGATGACAAACACCAGGGCATAGTTCTTGATTTCCTGCGAGCGCAGTTTGAGTTCTATAGTTATTTCCATTTCAACGCGACACAGTCGCCCCCCACCTTGTATACAAAGTTCCATGACACGTTTTTGGCACTGAAAGATGCCGATATATTCAAGCACAAATGGCACTTCAGGACAGAGTGGGAACTGGCTTACATGTCTGAGATCGAAGACACGAAAAGGTTTCACCCGTACCGGATCGTCAAAGAAGAGGAGAACCAGACTAGATGACTGACATGCTCGACGCGGCTCTAAGCTACGCGACTACCCAAGGATGGGCGGTCTTAGCACTCAGCCCTAACTCCAAGATCCCAATCAAAGATTCGCTGCTCCAACCCAACGGCTCCCTGTCAGCCACCACTGACCCAGAGATAATCACCAAGCTGTTCACCACGTACCCGAAGGCGAACATCGGTATCGCATGTGGTGAAAATTTTACGGTGGTAGATCTTGACGGCCCAGAGGCTAAAGAGGCACTGACACAAGCGGGTCTGGATATCCCAGAGTGCCGAACACACAAGACCCCGCGCGGTTTTCATATCCTGCTAGAACCAGACACTGAGTTAGCCCAGACAGCAGGGCTACTGCCCAAACTTGACGTACGAAATGGGGCCTCAAACGGTTACGTCGTTTGTCCACCATCAGTCATCGACGGCAACCCATACAAACTGATTCGCGACCTACCACTTGGCCAGTGGCCAGAGTTAGTTGAGTACGCGAAGACCCATAAGCAGTCACCCCGTCCACGCACAGGCGATACAGCAGCGTGGGATGAGGTTACACAGCCTAGCTGGGTGAGCGAGTACCTCTCCGGTGGCGCACCCGAAGGTCAACGCAACGATGTAGCTGCTCGACTGGCTGGGTATCTCAACAGCAAGCGCATACCTCTGGATGTAGCCAGACAACTGCTAGAGACATTTCGGTTAGCGTGTGACCCGCCGATGGGTGAGCGCGAACTCGATCAGACACTTCAAAGTATCTATCGATATATCCCAGCAGAGAATGTCTTCACGAATGAAGATGTGTCAATGCCCGTAGTTTTATCAGAAATCGCTAACCGCCGGGTTTTTAGATACTCAAGCGAAGACCTGGTGGTGGAACTTAGCCGTATCTATACGAGCAGGTCGGGTATCGACTGTTGGATTAAGTTCAGTACGCATACCGATCCATTGTTTGGTCCAGTACGTCTGAACCTGTTGTCATCATCAGGTCGTGAGTCACTTGCTCGACTGCTCAAGAACCGTAAGCCACTCAACTGGCAGATGGTACTGGATCAGGTGTCCAACATGGTCAGCAGTTCCCTTGAAGAGGGTGGTGCTGCAAAGGACATGCGATTCTACTCTCCCGAATCTGTCGATCAGGGGTGGTGCATCAGGCCGTATGTGCAAACGAACCAGGCAACGATCATGTTCGGCTTCGCAGGTAATGGTAAATCAACCATCGCCACTGCCCTGCTGCTATCGAAGGCAACGGGCGCGCAGCTTATCCCGGGCGTTGATCCGGGGTTCCCGGGTGCTGTCCTATATGCCGATTGGGAAGACTCTGAAGAGGCCTTCAACACTAGTGCTTCGGCGATTCTTCATGGTCATCAACTTGGATGGGGTGATGTCATTAAGCCTGTCCTCTACCGACGCTATCATGGCAGCCTTGCTGATCATTTTGACGCGCTCGCTGCTGACATAGCCGAACACGATATCAAACTGATATGCGTCGATTCACTCGTGGCTGCATCAGGTGACCAGTACTCGCCCAACGATGCAGAGGCAGCCAGAACATGGCATCAGGTGGTGTCGGCACTGGGTGTATCGAGCATCGGGATTACACATGCTGCAAAGAACAGCAAAGAACCGTCAGCATTCGGTAGTGTCTACTACACGAATTTAGCCCGAAGTATATTCGAAATCTCAGCCGATGCTGAAGCAGGTCGCAACAGTTCTGTCATTGCTGTGACCCACCGTAAGGGGAACAACACTGGCCTGATGAAACCTGTCGGATTGAGCGTTGACTTCGAGAGTGATGAATTCGACAACCCGGTGAAGATCCAGTACGCATCGGCAGACTTGACGCAGTCAGAGGTACTGGCTACCAAGCTGTCATCATCGGACCGGATAGTGTCATTGATCACCAAGGTGAGTATGTCGCCGTCCGAAATATTAGAAGAGTTAACTGATCTAAAACCAGTGACGATTCGCCAGGCTTTACTCAGGCTCAAGGCGCGTAACGAAGTCTCGATGAACAGTGCAGGGCAGTATAGAAAACTAGATGACGTTACCTCTTGACGTTACACCCCTCTTTAGAGAGGGGGGTGTAACGGTAGAGGACGTTAAGAGGTTATATAAGAAAGATAGATTTGACAGGGTGTGGTATCATAGATATAAGCGGGTCAGCTTTGACCCCAGAAAAGAGGATCACATAAATGACAGCGAGAGTATGCCCATGTTATTGGATAAAACCTACAACGCTAGGGTTGGGCTTCGGGATGACGATGAGAAAACGAGGTGGTGTTTTAGGATACGAGCATGGTGCATGTCACGACAAATGTATTGATAAGGGGCCAGGTTACTGCTCCGACGAGACTTACCCCGACTGGGACGCTCAAGGGGTTGGTATTGTCAGGCATGATGAGTGTGGACTACCAATTCCCAAACGTGCATGGCTCCACTGTGGGCCATGCGAAGAATAAAAGAGGATCACTTGACCAGTAATTTGATAAGCGACTTAGCAGATCACATTGACGATGTCATAGGTGACAAGGCCATCTCGCTAAACACGAGAGGGACTGAAGGCACACTGACCTACGAGGAATGGAACTCGTGCGACCATTGTGGTCATGCTGGTGAGAGCCAGCCCGAGATACAGCACGACATGGTCTGCCCGATTGGGTGGTTCCAGGATTTAGTTGACGATGTTAGAAACCCTAAGCCAAAGGAGACAAAGTAAGTATGGCAATAACTGAAACGACCAAGAAGGTACAGGCACTGCGACAGGTCATGTCGTCACGAGAGATCGCTGACGCTGTGAAGACCTCGTCGTCTGAGCAGGTACGCAGATGGATACGTGGTGACGCGCAACCATCACCGGAACGAGTAGAAATTATCAACGAACTATTTGAGCAATACGTAACGAAGGAGAACTATGGGAATTCGTAACGAGGAACTATGGCCGCACGACATCTTCAAGCTGGACGATAAAGGTAGAACCACGTTCAACTTCAAAGTCCTTACAGTGGACCGGGCATTCGACGGTCAGTATGGCTACGGATTGAAGTTCGTAGAAGACCCCGGCGAATTGATATGGAATCTCAAGGGTCAGTGGAACGAACAGGAACGCAAGTTCGATGACTACGCTGGTAAGAAATACCAGGAAGGCGACAGGGTAGAGGTTCAGTTAGGCCACCGGACATACACAAAGAAGGACGGCTCCGCTGGCGAGGGCAGGGACGTAAACAGGATTCGACCTGCGAGTGAAACATCTCAGCCGTCACCGCAAGCAGAGCCAGCAGTCCAGGGAACCAGCACCGGAGACTTCCGCACCACGAATCAGAAGGCTGCGACAGGTCAGGTACTGAACATCTTGGTATCGCTAACGACTGCTGGCCTGACAGACAGCATCGGTATAACCGAAGAAGCTGCATTTGCAATCATCAAAGAAGCGATGATCGGCAACTTAGAAGACAAGCCCTTAGACCTGAGTACATTGCACACACTGCTTGTCCCGGTCGAAGAGCAACCTGCCGAGCAACCTGCCGAGCAACCTACTGAGCAGCCCGAAGAGGGCGAAGAAAGAGAAGAGTTGAAATGGTAATAACCAACAACGCTGGTTATCCAGAGGCACTAGTAAAGGCTGTTGAGAACGACAGCTACTCAAAAGGCGAGGGCGTAGATCGCAGCGTAACCGGGCTGCTTGCTCCTCCAAGGCAAGCTGCGCTAAAAGAGATCCACGGCCACGAGATCGTCGAGGATGTATCCGACAGGACATACGCACTCTATGGTCAGCTTGTCCATCTGCTCCTTGAACGGGCTGGTGAGCAAAGTCGGAATGCGATAAACGAAGAACGGTTATACACCGAAGTAAATGGCTGGAAGATTTCCGGGCAGACTGACACCTTGACGCTAACCGAAGATCAAAGAAGCTGGATCATATCCGATTACAAATTCGTGACAGCGTACAAGTTCAAGCGAGATTACTCTGGCACTCTTGTCATGGATGAAGGCTATGAAAACCAGTTGAACCTGTACGGCCACTTGCTGCGAGAGAACGGGTTCAAGGTAGATGGGCTAAAGATTGTCGCCATCTATCGTGACTGGTCGAAACTTGAAGCCAAGCGCGACAAGAACTACCCTCAACTAGGCGCAGAGACACACGAGGTCCCGCTGTGGTCTGAGGAAAGAGCCAAAGCTTTCATGGAAGAGCGTGTCCGGTTACACCAGGACGCAGAGAATGACCTGCCCGAGTGTACCGATGATGAACGCTGGGCCAAGCCCGACAAATATGCATTGATGCCTACCGCCAAGAGTGTAAGGGCGCGCAAGCTGTTCGACTCCGAGATCGATGCCACCACATGGGCTGCTGCCAACAACATGAAGACGGGGTGGGTGATAGAACATCGCAAAGGTGCTAACGTCCGGTGCGAGAACTACTGTCCTGTCTCTGAGTGGTGCGACCAACTTAAAATTCTAAATGCCAGTTGATAAAACTGTCCCCGGTTTGGAATGCAAGTGCGAACTTGAATGAAGATTAGAAGAGAGGATTAGAATGTGGTTGTATATACCGGACTTGCCCTCTTCGCGGGGGCAGGTGGGCTTGAACTCGGACTCAAGCTTGCACTCGGAGATCGATACAAGTGTGTCGCCTATGTGGAACGAAGCATCGAAGCCGCCAGCGTTCTGGCAACGAACATGGAACGACCCGAAGCAGGTCTGGATAAGGGTGTTATCTGGGATGACGTTACAACCTTCACAGGCGATGTCGTTAGCCCATTCGTGGATAACATCGACATTATCTCAGCGGGATTTAATTGCCAGCCCTGGTCGTATGCAGGGGCAAGAAGAAAAACCGACGATGAGCGATGGCTCTGGCCCAATATCGTCGAAATTCTTGGGACAATTCACCCCGAATGGGCGTTTTTTGAAAACGTCCCCGGACTTCTTCGAGGTGGACTCGGCCCCATCCTCTCTGATCTTACCTCGCTCGGGTTCGGTCAAATCGAATGGACAAGTGTTCGAGCAAACGATGAAAGAATCGGCGCACCGCACAAACGGGAAAGGCTGTTCATCTTGGCCCACGCCGACAACGCAGGAAGTCCCTCACCCGGAAGCGGAGTTAACCGAATCGGGTCGAAGGAAAACGAAGGACGGGCAGAGCAGCCACAGCCTGAACCTCGAGGATCGGGCAAGCAACTGGTTAACCCCATCGGCAAACGAGGACGCGGCTGGCACACTAGCGGGGAATATGCAGAACATGCTTTCCCACCAGGTCCAAGCGCAAGCGCAGAGTGGAAAGATATTCTCTCCCAACGTCCCGACATCGCACCGGCGGTTGAATCCGAAGTTCGTGGAGTGGCTGATGGGGTGGCCCGAGGGCTGGCTAGAACTCAGCAGCTTCGTATCCTCGGAAATGGAGTAGTCCCGCAACAGGCAGCACTGGCTTTTCAGATATTGAAAGAGAGGATTGATGGTTCAACTACAACTAGCAAATAGCACTGACAAGATACGCAACATATCGCGCAGATCGATTCGCGAAAGGTTCATCGACTTCCACTACGATAACCCGGCTGTCTACCAGGCTATCGTGGATATCGCCCGCGTGATGCAGGGCAGGGGAATACACAAGATGGGTATCGCCCTGATCTTTGAGCGACTGAGATGGCTGCACTTCATAGACACGAAGGGATCGGAAGGGTTCAAGTTGTCGAATGATTTTAGAAGCGAGTATGCTCGACTGATCATGCAACAGGAGAAGGATCTTGCAGGGTTCTTTGAGATAAGGGAATTAAGGAGAAACGATGAGTAGGGTTGGAATGAAGACCCCCGAAACGTGTAGTGCTGGTCACCCGATGACCGGAGAGAACATTTACTGGGACAGTAAGCACGGCGTTACCTACTCTGTTTGCAGGACATGCAGGACTGCACGTAGCCGAAAGCGTTATAGAGAAACATCCCTTACGAAGACTGAAAGAAATGAGTTGAGCAAGAGTCCTGTCATACAAAAATATAATGTGAAGAAGATAACTAACTGCCCGAAATGCGATGGGGTCTTGATAAGAAGTCGAGATGAGTACGACCCCTTATACTGCATCCCCTGCGGGTGGCGACCAACAGCTTATATAGGAGAGAGAAAACGATGACTGAAGAAAACAATTTAGAAGAGATGTCTAGGACGATTCTTGCTGGAGTAGCGTCCGGTGATGTGATATTGGAAGCATCGCATAGTCAGCCCCTAAGCCAGATATATCGAAGCAAACCTAAACCGAGAAAGGCTCATATAAGGAAAAAGGAAAAAGAAAGACTGCTTCAACCTAGTCCAATCCCTAGCGATGCTGACTTGATAGACCTGAGAGGGCGCGATTTTCCTTCTTCTTTAGGAGTTCCCAAAGAAGTGAGTCCCCTAAACGTTATCCGAGTCTATGACCAAGTGATTTCGCTACGTCAGGAAGTTGCTGAACTCAAAGAGATGATAAGAGAGTTGAAGGAGGCAGGATGAACGAAGTTTTTAAATACTCGCGCCCTGAGTTAGATATAACCGAAGAAGAAATGGAAAACTTTGCACAGAAAATGCGTAAAGATATTTATTCGCGGTATGTAGAACCTTCGGGTGAGATACGTCAAGGTCTTTCTGAACGTGATGTTGTGAGTCTACTTAGAACATCCGAACTGATGGACAACACAACATACCGGACACTTATGGAGATTCTGTTTGCAATAGACCCTGATGAAAAATGGGAAAGATTTTGTATTGGGTATTTATACCCTGACTATGCTTGGCAAAAAAGACTTTGCAAGAGTGGAAAAACAAATATAGGTTCACAGCACGAACACAACCTAAAGCCACCAGAGGTCTTTTTTAAAATTTATAGACTTATTACATTTCACGAAATGATTTTCGGAGATATTGTAAGAAATTTAAGCGTGGGTAAAGACCGTTCTAGAAAGTTCCTAAAAAAATACGACCACTTCAAAAAAATGTTGAAATTAAAGCGTAAATACGAAGTGCAAATAGAGGAGACAGAATGACACAAAATGAATTAGAGGCAGAAGTCGTTGAAGATGACAGGGCAATCCAGTGTTCACGGTGCAATGAAACTGTGAAGCCTGAGTTCAGCCGATCTGGGCAGCACATCAAGGCAACTTGCCCTAACTGCAACCGTTACCTGAAGTTCGTTAGACAGATAGCGTTTGTTGGAAAGCCGTGGTGGCAACAAAATGACTGACATTTTTTATGTAACCCGGCGAAACCAGTGGCCCATCAACATATTCGACAAGAATACCGCTTGCGCCAAGCACTCCGAAGTCCGGCTTGAAACCGTGAGGGGGCTGGATGGATACCTGGCAGTCTTTTGCAGTAAGTGTAACGGTGAACCGGAAGACTATACGTTCAAGGGTCGCCTTGTTATTAAACCAGAGAAGGAGACACGATGACTAACTACGACTACTACATATACAACACACTAATTCAAATACGGGATATTCTCCAGTTAGGATTTGGCAAAGAAATACATGAAGAAAATCTTAGGTTGGCTGAACTTAAAGTAAGTGCGGGAAACTTTGTAAAACAAATTTTGGACTATACGGATGAACTGATTAGCGAAGGGGAGTTAAAGCAATCACAGAAACACGTAGGAACAAGAGTCTCTAGTTGCTTGACCAGAGCAGGGATTACCTCATTTGAGGAATACGACAAGTGGACTATTGCCGATTTGATGACGATTCGCAACTTCGGTGGGCGCACATTAGAAGCTGCAATAAAGATAAGGGCATGGCACGAAAGGATGGAATCTGCGAAGAAGGATCTGGAGACGTGGAATCCAAACAAGGGTCTGGAGACGTGGAATCCAAACAAACCAGTAACAGGCTATGAAACGCACACTGCATACCAAGAAGCTATGCGTAAGGAAAAAGAGACAGGATGACTATGCAAACAGAACTAAGAATGCTCAACAAGGCACGAACAAAATGCGCCTACTGTGGGGGCAAGACGTTTGCTTACGCCAGTTATGAGATTGGACCGGATGCAAACGGGGATTACTACCTATGCCCTGACATCCTTTGCGAAAAATGCGGGGAAGAACTGGAACCTAATGATGACTGACATACTTGCAATCGATCCCGGCACAACGAAGTCGGGCTGGGTGTTCATGGAGAACGGCAAGCCAGTCGATCACGGATGGTTCGACAACGAGAAGATCTACACGCTGCTAAAGATGTACCAGTGCGTCGTTGTCATAGAGGATGTAGGCCACTACGGTATGCCAGTTGGTAAGGATGTCTTCGACACTATCCGCTGGACAGGACGGTTCGACTACCTCACCACCGAGATCTGCAAACTGGAACTTGTCTACATGAAGCGCGCTGATGTAAAGCTGCACCTGTGCTTCAGCCCCCGCGCCAACGATTCAACTGTGCGCCAGGCAATCATCGACAAGTACGGTGGAGATCGAATAGCTATCGGTGGAAAGAAGTGTGTCGCCTGTAAAGGCAAAGGATGGGTAGGCAGAGGACGGCCTCCATGCCTTGAGTGCGACCAGACAGGCTACGAGACTCCTGCTGGTCCTCTACACGGCATCTCCGGTCACGTATGGGCTGCGTTAGCTGTGGGTCTAACGTATTACGATAGCCTGGTTGACCCAGACGAGATGCCTATGTGATAAACTAAGTTGTGAGTCAAGTCAGCTTTGCTAGTGCTGACTCGTTCTCCTCTCTTACGACCCTGCCTGTAGGTGATTCTCCGGGCAGGGTCTTTTTATTCCCATTTGCGAGAAAACTCGCGGAACAGCCAGAACAACGACTTGCGATTGGACATGGGGTTCCATAGTTTACTAGAAATGGATGAACCGAACTACCGCCAACACTGGGTACACCAGCATCAGAAATTCTTACGCGTTACTCCGCTACTTATCAGCATAGCTTTTATAGCAACAGGGCTTGTACTCTGGACCACCGGCACATTCAACATCGGAACTGCTGGGTACGCCAGCATCTGGTTTCTTGCATTCATAGGTGCTGCTCTTATTTTCCTGCCCGTCAGTGCATTAGCAGCCGTCTGTGTGGCAGTGGCAGTTGACCTGAACCCTTTCATGGTTGCCCTCGTAGCAGCATCAGCAGAGGCTGTCGGAGAGTTGACTGGGTATCTTGCTGGAATGGGCGGGAGTTCCCTGTTTGAACGCAACCGTTTCTACCTGCGGTTCAAGAGGGTGTTCACGAGATATAGTTCCCTCTGTTTATTCGTGGGAGGCCTTATACCGAACCCCGTCTTCGATGTCCTTGGCATAGCAGCCGGTTCGATACGCTACTCTATTACCCGCTTTCTCTTAATTCTCTTCATCTCGAAGACCCTGAAATTCCTGTGGGTGGGTCTAGGCTGTTACTACGGGGTGACATGGTTCTAACTACCCTCTAATCAAACGCCCCCCGCCAGACTAAGCCGACGAGGGACGCAGAGGGCGGTCGCCCTGTAACCAGACAGAAACAGAACGACCAACAAATAGTTAGCCCCAATCGTAACGATTCCACCACCACACAATCTTCCTGCCACCTCGCCGGGCTGCCCGTACCGGCAAGCCTATCGCTTGACGTACCTTTCGGGCAACCCACCCCGCTCCTGATTTAGTTATTCGGTACACCCTTTGAACCATAGGCAGGTCAGCAAAGTAGTTGCCTTCACTGCGGTCAGTAAGCCACCCTGCGATTAGGCCTGCCTCGTAAAGTATCAGCATTGGGGTGGCGACTAAAAATGTGAGCGTCCCATCTAAGGATGGAGTTATGAGTGCAGCAAATATGAAAGCTGTCGGAACAATCCACTTGCGTAAGTTCTTGGCTTTTGAATAAGGAACAAGTCTGAACTTAGCCAGTAGCTGCATCACTACAGGCAACTCAAAGACTATCCCTATCCAGAACAACAGGCTCAACAACAAAGCCATGTAAGAAGTAAGCAAAATTACTGGAACGGCAATACCGCTACCAAACGTGAGCAGGAAGTTAAGGCTCACGGGCATCATCACGTAGAACACGAATGATGCACCCAGCGCGAACATCGCAATGGATATCGCTGAGTATGTTGTTACGAACAGCCAGAAGCGTCGCGGAACGAAGGACTTGAGCATTGTTAGCGCACCCACGATAAGCACAGGGAACGCTGCAAATTGCCCACCCTTCATAGACAAACTCAGGGTAGACCCGAACATGTCCTGGGGTGCTGTAAAGACAGGTCGCCCATCAAA
>Ga0208029_1000734_pt1 | contig 17878 bp, 22 predicted proteins | sample MalvireepMed_s12_FD_184242 | JGI IMG/M metagenome (GOLD analysis project Ga0208029, IMG submission 184242) | Marine viral communities from the Global Malaspina Expedition - Malaspina viral metaG DeepMed_s12 (SPAdes) (version 2) | ecosystem: Environmental > Aquatic > Marine > Oceanic | place... | reverse complement strand
ACGCTCTTCATGGCGGGCTGATGGACACCTCGACATTATCGATGATGGAGGCCGACTTGTAGATCGTGGAGGATGCGACGACGAACTCCTTCGTGGCGAATCCGTTTCCTGCGCCCACCTCCAGATACTCGATATCAATGGTTCCCGCCTTGATCCTGGCGAGGAGACACGCTCCACCCTTCGTGTATAAATTACTCAACCGCAGTACGTCCACCTTGCCATTGACGGCAGAGGTCGGCGCACCGATGCGAATCTGGTCGTAGGTGCCGCCCGACGTGACCATAGAATCGGCTCTGTTGCCGCCGCCTATGCCGCGGGCGCGGGGCGTACCGGCGACAGGACTGATAGACTGCCCGTCCGAGGCATTGTACTTGATGTTCAAGGTATGGGCTTCGACGTCGGACACGTTGAACGTCGTGCATCGCCATCGGTCGATTATCAGGTGGCCGACCTCCAGCCAGGTCGCGGTGAATCCCGATGAGGCTGCGGTGCCGCCCACGACGATAACTGCGGTCTGGCCGCTGGGCAGGGTGGAGCCGGTGAAAGCCGTTCCCACGGTGACGTCCTCGATGGTGATCTCGCCTACCGGGGTCGTGCCGAGGTCTATTTTCAGCGTGTTATCGTCCTCGCTATAACTCGTCGGGATATCGGACGGGGCCGAGTAGACCCCGCTGTCGCCCCTGCCGAATGACCTCTCCGACAGGAGTGTCTCATTGACGACTACAGCCGAACCAGCCGTGGAGCCGAGTGCCAGAAGGCCCACGGCCATCTGAGGCGACAGGCCCATCATTCTCAAGAACGAGTAGGGAGCTTTGACCGTGCTGAACAAGGCCCGCCACCGGCCTGACTCCTCCTGGAGGTACGCGGCCTTCGCCAGCGTCCAGTCCCGCTTCCGGCCCACGGACACATAGAACTGCCGGGGCGACGCCCTCAGAGCGCGACCCTGGGAGCACAACCAGGCCCAGACACCCAGGAGGAGCCAGAGCACCCCTCTACGGGCCGCCAGGACGCCCCTACGGGGCCACCCCAGGGCTATCCCGATATCACTCAGCATGGAGCACCACCCATAACGTGACTCCGCAGACCGCGATCAGAATAGACGTCACCACTAGCTGGATCACGATGACGACCAGCATCCGAGACGCCGAGGTCCGGAGACCCCGCAGCTCGGGTGCGATACGTGCGCCGACGACCTGGATGAGGTACTCGACCCGGTCGGGATCGTGCATCTCACCATGCTCGGCCGATCTTGGTCATACCTGGCATACCGTGGCATAGATCCACGCTGCCGAAATGGTCACACTATCGCTAGCCGTCATCGTGTATGTGTGCGTAGCGACGCTGAGGTCTGTCCTCTCCACTACGTCGAACGCATAATTTTGAAATACCGACACATCCTTTTCTTGAATCCTGGTAGTCATGCCGTCCTGGATAACCGTACCGTCCTCTTCGATATCGATTTTCGCGAGATCACCTACAGCATTTAGAGCAACAAAGCCCACAACTATTACGAGACTCTTGGCATCACTAACCACTACAGATTTTGAGCAACCATCGAGGTCTTGACCGACAGTGTACGCCTTCTGACGGTTGCTTCTAGAAGACCCAGTGTCACCAACTTCGGCCCCTGTTTCGTCAGTTGAGGATGGGGTCGCTATCGTATGCTCGTGATTCCCGGCTGCGGCCTTGACGCTCGTCGTGCCGAGGCTCCGGAGCGAGGCCGTCCCTGCGCTGGCATCTGCCGCCGTCAGATTGACCGCAGACGAGCCGTAGAACAGGAGGTCATTTCCGTTCCTCTGCAACTCCCCGGCGGCGTCTGGGTTCGCGGACTGGTTCGCGAAGGTCAAGGTCGCCAGGGCCGCGAGGGACAGGCCGGACATCGACGACGCGCCCTGACCAGCCGCCCCGGTATGGGCATGGGTCGAGAGGACGCCCAGATTGTCGCGTACGTCGACGTTCAGCATCGCCGCCGTCACGATGTCGTTGCTGATGCCCGTCCAGTCCCTCGGAGTCGTCCAGGCCATATATCTCTCCTATTGAACCGGGAACCGGAACGGGAACTCGTAAGAAAAGCCCTTGCTCACGATACGCGACAGCCACAGAAGCCGGGGCGGTGGCTCCCGCCTAGCTTGCCGGATCATCGGTCGCGCTGTGACGGTCGTCATGCCCATCAGTGAGTATGGTCCCCCGCTGCCGCCTGGGTCGAGCCGGTGCCGAGCGTCCGCAGGGACGCCGTCCCGGCCACCGCGTCGGCGTAGAGGCCGACGAGCGCGGCCCCGTAGTACACGAGATTATTCCCGTTGCGCTGGAGGCGTCCCGCCGTCGATGGGTTCCCGCTCTGGTCGGCCAGCACCGGCACCGCCAGGGCCGACAGGGAGACGCCTGAGAGCGTCGCGGAGCCGTTGCCCGCCGCCCCACTGTGAGCATGGCTCGACAGGACGTCCTGATTCGCTTTGATATCGGTGTTGAACATCGCGGCGGTCACCATCGTAGACGTCCATGATCTAGGTGCGGTCCAGGCCATCACTGTCTCCTAGTGTCTCCGAAACTCCCCCGAAACTCCCCCGAAAAACCCCCGTACACCGGGTCGAATGTGCTAGAAGGCCGGAACCGTGTCGGAGCCGAACACCCCGACGCCGAGCACCCAGAACTGGCTATAACCGCCGGTCGCGGGCGATAGCTGCCAGACCGTGGAGTGTTCCTTCCCGCCCGCCGAGACCTGGTGCTTCTCGCTCTCGATGAAGAAGTCCGCCGATATGCCGAGCTTGGAGTCGTTGCTGGCCGTGACGGTGATCCGGTCGGACAGGTCGCGGGTCAGGCTCTGCCCGATATTGCCCTGGGCCGATGCCGGGATCGTCATCGCCAGTATCTCTATCGGCGACCCGTAGATCGCCATCTGGTAGTCGCACCAGTCCTGGGCCTCGGACGTGGTCGGAATGAATTTCGTCTTGGCGACATATTTCCGCTCGCCGTAACTAGACTGCGAGGTCGTGTCGATGGCCCTGACGATGCAAGGATTCTTCGTCGACACCGCCGTCCCTCGCGCCTGGAGTTTGGTGATGAAGGCGTCGCTGCCGGTCGCCGAGTTGGTCAGCGTGATCTCCATCCTCTCGGCGGTCTTCGACGCCGCTATCGTGAGGTCGCCGGTCAGGTTGGTTCCGCCGCCGCCGGACGCGCTGTTAGCCAGGACGTCGGTCGTCGCTGCCGGGGTCGTCCAGGCGTTGACCTCCATTGCGTTGTTCGCGGAGTCCGGGTTCGGGAACTCGGCGACGAATACCTTGCTCTCGCCGGGAGCCAGCGTGGGCGATGCCGCACCGGTCTCGGGGTGCGTCCAGAGTACGGCGACCGAGGCCGTGTCGAACGTGCGGGCAGTCGCCTCGACGTGATTGATGATCGTCGAGAGCGGGTCGGTCTGGCTGATCTGCTCAAACGTATGAGTGGCCCCGTCCGCATCCGAGAACGTAGCCTGGGAGGTCGTCGAGGCTGTCTGCGTGATCCGGTGGTGCCGGTTCTCAAATGCGATCTGGCCCGACTTCGATTCCTTGACGAACCCGGCCTCGGCCTCCTCGACCAGCCGCAGGGCGTCGATGGCCTTCTTCCGCGACATCCAGAACCGCGAGATCGTGGTCAGGCCCGTGTCCAGGTCGCGATCGTCGGCGGCATCCCAGCCCACATCATCTAGGATGTCCCCGACTGCCTGGTCCGTCCGTCGATTGGTCTGGCTCGCCAACTGGGTCTCGAACTGGTTGAGATAGCCCAGCGTTCCGAAGGCGGTCAGGGTCGCCGTCTTGCGACCTCGACTAGCCGGGGCGGGCTTGATGCGGTCGAGCTTACCCTGCCAGCGGACGCCATCGTTGAACGCGACCGGGAACGTGTAAGGGAACGACCCCGACCCGGCCTGGAGCTGGATCGACCGGCCTGGGACGATGTCGCCCGTCAGGGCCGAGGAGGTGTTGCTCGGCGAGTATTTCCCGGCGGTGTTTATCAGGACGGCGGAGAGCTTCCCGGCGACCGAGCGGCCTTGTAGGGCTGAAGCATAGTCACGCCCACGAGACCACGACAGCGACAGGGTGTCGCCGGTGATATCGTCGTTGGCGTCGGTGAAATCCCCGTCATTATTCCAATCGACGAGGAGGGTGTAGCTTCCCATTATCCTCTCGGTCGGAGCGGGCCAGCGATATCGGCGATCCCGATGTCCGCGGAAACGACCTCCTCGACATCGGACTCAGGGGCCGTCCCGTTCTGCGCGATCGCCAGTGCTGCCAGGGCCTCGTCCCGCTGCCGCTCGGCCATGATCCGCCGCAACTGCTCGGCTGCGAGCGGGTTCTGGGTCAGCAATGCCTGGAGATCGGCGTCGGTGATCTGCGGGTTCGTGATATCGGTCATTCTGACGACCCGTCCCAGGCGGTGCAGATCTCGCAGTCGCTGGCGTGTTGCCTAGCCGATGGGACCGTCGTCACCTCGGCGAGTTGTGCCGCCTTCGCGGCATCCGTCATCATATCGCCATATTCTTTGTAGCCGTTGGCCTCGGCCATCGCCGTCGTCACCGACCGCCGGAGTGCCGTCAGATGTTCGAGTAGGGCTTCTGTAGTGGTCGCCATATCATGCTCCTATGTCTTCCGTGAACTCCTCGATGAACCCGCCGCCGAGCATCTCGTCCAGTCGCCGCATCATCTGCTCCATCTGGATGCGTAACCCCCGGCCTGTCACCGAGTCCCGCGAGTCGAATATCCAGCGGCCATCGTCATCATGCGGCGAGAGGACAGTGACGTTACCGGCAGCATCGATCACTTTCATCTCTCCAGCCGCGCAGAAGAAACTCGCGCCGTTAGCGAGAGTCCCGGCTGGTGCAGTCCCGTTGAAAATGGAGATGATGTTAGTCCCCGCCGTGTCGGCGTGGGCCGTAGCAGCGGTCAGGGCGATACCATGAGTGTGCACCGTGCATTTCGTAGACCCGCCCTTTTGGAGCTGGAGATATCCCACGGCGTTGAGATTGAAATCGCTACTCGCGCCCGCCGACGAGATCGTCAGCCCGCCCGCGCCCGCGATCTCGAATCCTGACGCCAGGTCGAGGGTGGCGGCTCCGAAATCGTTCCCGGCTGCGCCGATGTTGGAGAGGCCGGGAGAGCGGCTCTTGAAATCGACCTCACCGTCTCCTTTGATGACCAGGTTCTGCTGCATGGAGCCAGCGTTGCGGGTCTCGACCTTGAAGCTGGCACTCGTCGCGTCAGCCTCCCAGACGCCCGCCAGGTCGACCATCGACTGCCCGGCTGTGTTGCCCTGGTAGTGGATGCTTGCCCCAACGCCATCTGCCGCCGATGTCAGGTTCCCCGGCGCGATCGCGATCTGCACCGAGGAGCCCGTCCTTATCACGTCCAGTGCAGCGAGTAGAGAGCTTGTCCGATTGATAGCAACCTTGTCCGCTGACGAGTCCACGAACAGGGTGCCGGAGTCCCAGTTCAGGTCGCCCGTACCGCCGGTCAGAGCGGTCAGGGTGCCGAGGCTCGTCAAACTGGACGCCGTCACGCCGGACGCGAGTGTCGACCCCGTCAGTGACCCCGCTGCCGCCGCCGCCGGAGCGGCCCAGGACGGAATCCCTGACGCGAGAGTGAGGACGTTAGTGTTAGAGCCAACCCCCAGCCGCCTCAACTGCGTGGTGGTCGAGGCGTAGATGATGTCCCCGACCGCTTGATCGGCAACGACGTGCGTCCCGACCCCCTCCCACTCGGCCTGCGTAAGCTCCGTCCCGACGGAGCCGTGTTTCAGCTCATTCGCCATGTCTGCTGCTCCTAGGCGGGTGCCAGGACACCCGAGAATCCGCCGCGCCTGACCCCGTCGGTGATCGCCTCGCTGACCTTCTCCTCGAAATCATCGAACCCATACGTTGGGCCGAGGATGTTGATAGTGATCCCTCCGCCCATGCCGCCCCGGCCCAACGGGACGACGGCCTCCGGGCCAGCCTCTCCCAGCATCGCCAGGGTCGGAGACCGGACGATGCCGCCAGCCGCCAGTGTCGGAATCTTCGGGATGGTTGGTAGTCCCGCGAACGGGGCAAAACTAAATCCAGGGACAGTTACGGCTATTGGGCCTTTGCCTATCTTCTTCTCCTCCCAGCCAAGCTCGACTTTACGCATGGCATCGAATAGGGCATTCACCGCGCCGATCACGGTGTTTATGATGCCAATGATCGGGTTCGCGATTGCCTTGACGACCGCCACCATCCCGTTCCAGATCGTCTTCCAGTTATCACGCAAGAAGAACAATGCCTTGAGTAGCGCACCGCCAGGGAGAAGCCAGCCGAGCTTGCTATTAAATACTGCCGAGAGTTTCTCCATAACTGTGTCGAATAGGGATTTAATCGTGTTCCAGACCGTTTCCCAGGTGGCCTGCACCGTCTCGACGATCTTGTCCCAGTTCTTGAAGATCAAAATAGCCGCAGCCACCGCCGCGACGATGCCCAAAATGATCAGGCCGATCGGCCCCATAGCGAAATTGAGCGCAGTCATCGCCGCCGTCTGGAGCCACGTCGCCGCCGTGGCTATCGTCTGGGACGCCGCCATCGCTGAGATACCGGTCGCCAGAGCCGGGGCCATGATCACGATCGGGCCGAGAGCCGTGGCGAAGCTACCGATGGGGGTGAGTGTCCCCTTGACCCTATTCTTCAGGATGTCGAACTTGTCCGATGTCGTCAGGGTCACCGCTCCGAGGTCGGCGACCTTACCCTCGGAGTCGCCCATCGCTTTCAGCATATCGTCGAGGCTGAATACGCCCTTATCTATTGCGTCCTTGAATCTAAGGCCGGACTCCCCGAACAGGTCCATCGCGATTGTGGTCGCCTCGGCGTCGGTCTCGGCGTTCTGAATAGACTCGATCATGGCCCTGAGTCCACCCTGGATATCAGTGACGCCTTCGTCGGTCAGTTTCTTGACTGCGGTATTAAGACCTCGCATCACCTTCGCGCTGCCGATACCAGCGGCCTCCATGTTGCCGATCAATGCGGTGGCTTCATCTAGCGAGAACCCCATAGCCTGGAACTGCGGTCCTAGCTTGACGACTATGTCGGCCAGCTTCGTCATCGGAACACCAACGGCCTGAGAGACCGCTGTTAATTTGTCGAGTTGGCTGCGGGTCTCCGAGGCCGGGACACCGAACTGCACCATGGCATCGGCGACCGACTTGATCATCGGCCCGACATCCTCGCCCATCGCTCGCGAGACGTCGAGGAACGCCTTCGTAACATCCTCCAGGGCTTCGCCCTCCAAGCCCATCTCGGTATTGATGTCCGCGATCGCGGCAGACACTGCCGCCGCGTCCTGCGGAACTTCGGCCCAGACGTCCTTGAAAGACTGGGTCAGCCCTTCCAGTTGCTCCCCGCTCGCACCGGTGCCAGCGGCGATCGTGTTCGTGGCCTCCTGGTATTCCTGGCCCAGTTTCGCCGCCGCTCCAGCGGCCAGCGTCAGGCCCCCGGCAGCCTTAGCGACGCCCCTCATCGCAGACCGGAACTTATCGCCCATGCCCTTGACGGACTTCTCGGCCTGCTTCGTATCGGCGTCGACCTTTATGGTGACGGTGTTAGCCACTCTTCTTATCCTCCGCCTTGCCCTCGCTCACGATTGCCAACATCCGCAATATCCCCACATCCTCGGCCATTAGCTGGGACGGCAGACAGCTATATCTCTGACAGATGCCGTCGACGATCTCGGCCAATTCTAACTCGGTCGGCTTCACGATCGGGCGACCGTCCTGATACGTCCCGCCCCGGACAGCCAGCCATCTGGCTATTCCGAGGCTGAGTCTTCCCCCGGCGTCGTTGCCGCCTCCGTCCATGCGCCCAACACCTTCGTTGCCAGCGTAGGAGGGAGAGACAGGAACCCCGACGCATCTGCCGGCAGCACCCTGCCGTCCTCATCCTCGAGGTTCCAGCTAGACAATATCTCGTCCCCGAACATGCTGAACGCCGACCGGAGATCGTCCGGGTTGGAATCAGTAGCTCCGGCCAGACTCTGGAGATCGAGGAAAGTCTTTAGATCGACGTCTAACCGGGCCTCGATGTGGATACCGGAATACTCCGGCTCCGAGAACACTAGGATCGCCCGACGCCTCTGGATGACGAAGGGCTTGACCCCGTTGACGTTCTGGACTACCACTAGACTGTCGACCATGCCGGGACGGTGCCGTCTGCGAGGTTCAGGGTTACGCTCCAGGTCAATGCCCCGTCCGATCCCCTGGTGATCGCGTAACTCGCCACCTGCATTTCCATCGCCAGCTTCGGGTTGCTTGAGGAGTTCCCGCCGACCCGCAAGTCGAACGTCCGAGTCCCGGTGCGGGTCTTGAATACATCGTGCGACTTGTTCGACGCTGCATTGAAAAACCCGTTGAGGGACACGTCTCCGTCACTCATGCCCGTGATCCGTTCCCGCGCCGACTTGTCCAGGCCGGTGGTCTCAACAAGCTCCTGCGCGATGTTTATCCCGTAGTCCCCGATGTCATTGCTGATGTCCCTAGCGGTCCCGCCGGAGTCGTCCACCGCAAGGTAGTCGCCCAAACCAGTCTGCTTCGCCATGATTTCGACCTCCTATAGTCGCGTGAATCCCACCGCAATCTTCGCGTTGGAGAATGTCCCCGTCGTTGTGACCTTCAGATACCGGGCAACCGTGCCGGTCATCGCCAACCTCTCCGATGTCGGGGCGGCAGCAGCAGCGACAGTCGAGAAATTAACTATGTTTGTATATGATCCACCGCTAGATGTGGATTCTTGAACACTTACCGTGACGCTGCCAGAAGCAAGGCTGAAGATTTGGAGATACGCGGCCCCGCCGTTCGATGTTGCCGCTCCACCGTCCATTACCGTTCCAGATCCAGCCGACGAATGGGTGTCGTCATGGGCGGTCAGCATGACACCGAAATCAGGGCCAGAGCCGTTGGCCGAGAAGGTGGCGTTCGCCGCTATCGCGGAGCCGGGAGACCGGGTCACCGTATAGCTTCCCTCCTTCGACACTAGCCCGACGCACGGATCGCCCACCGCTGACCCCATCGGAACGAGAACCTCCTGATCAGCCGTAGGGAGCTTGCCGCTGTTGGATGTCCAGACCGCGTGTTGTCGGGAGGAGGCGGCATCGAAGAACGCATCGACGCTGATCTCCCCGTCTACTATCCCGATGATCCGCTTCCGCGCCGATACATCGAGAGTCGTCACGTCGAGGAGTTCATTGGTGTAGCCCATGCCAGACAAGGCATTCGCGTCGCCCGACAGGTCATAGCCCTCGACATAGAGCCGGACGTTCAATCCGTTCGTCTTAGCCATACACGTCCTCCATGTTCACAACGCTCTCCGGCCATCCTGGGGCCGCTACGGCGTGATCGTGACCTCGCCGTAAAGCTCCATCTCGTATGGGACTGACACCGTGCGGAACACCCCGCCGCTCATGTTGGTGTAGCCGACGGTCGCGGCCCCGACCGAGGAGTCGGTCACGTTGCCGCCCAGGTCGGCGTCCGAGCGGAGCTGGCTGTCGATCTGGTACATCGCGTCCCAGACCTCCTCCTCGATGCTCTCCCGCACGTCTGGTGAGTCCTGCATCCTGAAATATGCCCGCACCATGACTGTTACCCGCGACCCGATATCGCCCAGGGTCTCGAAGTCGCTGGTCCGGCCCGTCAACCAGAAGGCCAGGACCGGAGTCCCTGATATCGCCAGCGGCTCCCCGCGATAGACCGACACGAAGGCCGGGTCTGAGATCGCCGCCAGGAGGGTGTCGATCTGGGCCAATGCCCCTGACCGGCTCAATCGAACGCCTCGATCAGGGCGTCCCCGATGTACTTCTCGTACATCTTCGGATTGTTGTTGATACGGTCATAGGCTTTCTGGAACATCCCGTAGCCCTTGAACGTCGACCTCTTATTCCGGCTGCTGATCCCCTCGACCCAACTGGAATAAATCAGGTTTTCCCCATATTGATTCTCCCCGGCGTCAATCTGCCCGATACCGTCACGGGGAACACTCCCGCCAATTGCCCGCTTGAGCGTTCGGGTCTTCGCACCGTGTCTCTGGCTCGGCGTTGATTTCTTATAGGCTTCGGCAGATGTTGGCCCCCACAGGTCTTCCTTCACTCGATTGCTGCCCTCGATGATGACCAGATCGAGCAGCCCCCGATTGACCGCCTCGGTGAATCCGAGACTGATCTGGGTGGGCTTCTCGAACACTGGCCCCTTGACCTTGAACGTCGTGGTCGGCGCCACCATCAGAAGAACACCCCGTTACTGGTGCCGGTCACCCGGTACTGGCCGAGGGTCATCAGGATAGAGTTGATCTCCCCGGCGGCGGACGTGATCGCCGCGTCGCCGGAGCCTATAGTCGTGACGGCTCCCAGGTCGCGGTCTCGGAACACTATCTTCGACAGGTCGAGACACGCCTGCACGACCAGTTCGGGATAGTCGTACCGGTAGAGGGACGCCCCTCCGCTGTGAGTAGCCGCCGTCGAGCCGTTGACGCCTCGCTCCACCGTGAGGGTGTTACCGGAGATGGCCGTGATATATATCTGTTCGGAGTCGATGAGGATGGTCTGCGCTGGGCCGAGATCGGTCGCAGACGTCACCGACGCGGACGTCGCTGTCGTGGACGATATGGCGTCGGCGGTCGTCACGCTGACCGTGTCGGCGGTGTAGCCCCAGGAGCCGAGGATCGAGAGGGTCTGCTGGCCCGCGTCGAGGCCCTTGGTCGTGTCCTCGTTCAATTTCAGGATCGTCTTCGGCGAGGAGTTGTAGGGCATCAAAAAGAAGTCCGCGTTATGTCCCTCGGTCAACGTCTCCGAGGTGGCCCGGTCTGTCCCGCCGTAGGCCGTGACGGTCGTCGGGCTGACGATCCAGCCGTCCAGAGGCACGACGCCGGGAGTAGACATCGCGGTCTTGATGTCATCGGTGATCGCGACGGTCTGGTACTGCGGGGACTGCCGGAGGCCACCGGAGCCGATGTCGTAATACCGGGTTTCGGTGAGAGGCCCAAACGTACCGCCGCCACAGTAGTCGTCGACCCTACGGCTCGCCGCCTCAAGGATGCGCCGGATAGACCCCGCGTCAGACGTCCAGCCGGACGAGTAGCTCGTCCCGGCCAGGTAGTCTCGTAGGTCGTCAGCGGTCGCGTATGTGTGACGGGTCGCCACCTACTTGTTCTCCTGGGTCTGGGCCTGTTTGTTCTTGGGCTTCGCTGACTGCTTCTTGAAGTAGTCAGGGTATTTCTTGAGGGTAGCGGCAGGGACGTCGTAGACCTCGCCCATCTCGTACACCTCCCCGGTCGCCCCGAACGTGACATTGACCAGGCTCTGTGCCTTCGGCATAAATCTCCTCCCGACCAGGGGACGGGGCCGAAGCCCCGCCCCCTACTTGTTGCCGCTAAGTTATGCGGCTCTTGAAATCTTGAACGCTGCCGCGAGTCCGACCTGACCGTCACCCCGCCTGTTGGCATAAAACGCCAGCTGGTCCGTATTCATGAATTCGCTTTCGTTACGCCTTATTGTGAATCCGACCCTGTCGAAGACATAGTATTGCCTGAAGTCGCCGAATATCGCGATCTTCTCGGTGCTGGTGATCGTCCCGCCCAATCCGCTGGTGACGTCGGTATCCACCACTGGCCGACCCAGGATGAACGCCGCCGGAGCGGTGGTGATGTTGGCGATCCCAGTGACGCCGTTCCCGGTTACCTGAATCTGGTTGATCAGCGAGTTGATCGCCGACTTCATAACCCAGGTGCTGTTCGCCCGGTGCTGCGCGTCCAGGGCGTAGAACGTGCCGATAAGGTCGGCAACTACCACGCTGGTGCTTCCCGCCATCGTGTAGAACGCCACGTCGGAATCGGACATGATCCCTGCATACTGCGTGGTGTTGTTACCGCTGATGATGCCCACGTCCTCGAACCGGCCCGCTGCCTCTTGGAATATCTGGGTTAGCAATGCCGGGAGGTTTATCGCGGAGTCCTCCAGTAGCTCCCGCGTTACCTTGACCAGCCCGCCGGACTTCTCCAGCGAGAAGGCGACCTGCCCAACCGTGGGCGTCTGGTCGCTGTACGCGGCCTCCTCGGCTATCGCCGCCCATGTCGCGCTGCCCATCGTTGGAACGTAACCGTCCTTCGACGACACCCGGATCACGGTGCAGAGGGGCCGAAGCTGGGAACCCGGCACTCCCGGATCGTGAATCGTCTGGCTAATAAACTGCTCTGGTACGAAGAAACCCACTTTGTTACTACCCTTTCGGGCGGGCCAGACATTTCTGCTGGCCTCTCACGGTTTCCCATGAGGTCGGACTATCTCATCAACCCGTTCGGGTTGCCCGGCGCTGGTGGGGCTTATTCCTTCGGCTGGTCATCCCCTAGTCTCTGAACCGTCCCAGGTACTATTGCCGTTCCCTGGGCTTGGCTGCGGATTAGCTTGTCTCTCGATTTAGCCTTCCCGCAATTCACCGGGTTTGCTGTAGCTATTACTAGCTACAGGGGCAATGCTATCTTACCCTCGGCATCCGTCTCCTCCTGCATGGCCTTTACTTCGTCTGCGCTGGCGGTCTTCCAGAACACGTCGTCGGACGGAGACCTCAACCACTTGACGAATACGTCGGTCTGGAACTGGGCCTCGTCCTTCTGGGTCTGACCCATCTGCTCCTGCACCCACAACGGCTGGGCCATCGCGGGGAGATCCTTGACCCAGGAACTGGGCTTGTAGGACGCCTTCGTGTTGCGGCTCGTGTCGTTCGGGTCGTATGCCGCGACGTCCTTGTCGGCTATCGGGACACTGTTGGTCGGGCGAGAGAACTCGCCCTGGAGAATCTTCAACTGGCTAGCTGCCTGGTCGACCTTGTCGGCCTCTTCCATCTTGGCCTGGGCGTCCACGATCATGCGCTCGAACTCCTCGACGTTGCCGCCGGCGAGAGCCGTCTCCGCTTGACCGAGGAGGGCGTTGGCCTCCTGTCTCGTCTCTTTAGTGTTCAAATCAAAACTCCTTCGTTTGGTTTATTCCATGCAGAGCGAGTTTGACCCGCTGTAGGCGCAACGTCCGCTCTGCCGTGTCCAAGGCGGCTTCAGGGGCCGTGTCGGAGGCGGCTTCGTCCGTTGCGTCGGAGTCGTCATCGCCGGTTGCTGGCTCGAATTTGATCCCGTCGTGATCCGTGCAGAACGCACGGGCCTCGGTCTCGGTCCAATCGTCGGCTGGGAATCGGTATGATGCGATGGCCCAGTCCCCGGTCTCCATCTCTCTGCCGTACAGTACCTTGACCGGCTTGTCGCCGATGGTCGAGTCGCCGGTGCGGAACTCGTTGAACTCGTCCGGCTCCCGCAACCTGCAGGCGTGGAAGTTCGGGTAGGGCTTGGAGCCGTCGGGAGGATCGGCAGACCGTAGCTCGGAGGGCCTACGGCCAGCCTCGCGTAGGTGCCGTGCCAGGTGGTTGTACACCCCGCGCCGGTCGTTCTCCGGTATCGACGTCCTGCGGGCGTTGAGGTTCGCCAGGGCAGTCGTGATGGCCCGGACGTTCGCGGCCCCGCCTCGGCCATTGCGACCGACATGGTGGTGCAGATATTTGTAGCTCGACTTGAGTTCGGGATCGCCGTCGGCATCGACCCAGGCATGGGCCGCTCGGAGGACTGCCGCCCCGCCCTTGATGCGGCCCCGCATCAGACTGCCGTCCCAGGCGTCCTCGACCCAGGCCGTCAGGTGGGACGGGATCGCGCCCTTCTCCTCCGTCACCGGCGAGGATTTGGCCGCAACGGTCTCGGTGGAGGGAGACGACCCGCGTATCACCGACGAGACCTCGACCCAGTCCAGGTTCGCTATGCGCCTGACGACCGTCGAGACATCGCTGCCCTCCTGCTCGACGTCGGATTCCTTCGGGATATTGAACCCGATAGACCACTCGCGGACGTAATCCCCGGCGACATTACTGAAGGCGTCCCGGCCCGCCTCGGTCTCCATGTTCATTCTCATCCTAGTGAACAGCCGGTACTCGTCACCCTCGATGTGCCGGGGCTGGGCGAAGATGACCTTCCCGACGAGCTTCCCTTGGTCATGGCCGGACAGGACGGGTATCGGCAGATTATCGGCGATCGAGGCATCGAAGGCGGTCGGCTCCACGATGTCGCCATCGGCATCGACCACGCCCATCGTGTTCGTGTACGCCTCGACGATCCCCTCGGCCTCGTCGATGGCCTTCGCGCTGGCGATCACGGTCTTGTGAATCATGTCGCTCCCCCTGTGTAGCCCCTCGGCATCGGCATCCAGTTCAGCGTCCCGTTGGGATGGTCGTCAATGTTCTGGGCATCTTCCAGCGTATATATCTTGCCGTGCCGCTCCGCGCAGGTCCGGCCTTCTGGGTCGCCGGGGTCGACGAAATCGTCGTCGGGGTCTCCGTCCACGTCGTCGGCCTGGACGTACACAAAATTTTGTTCCCTGTAAAAACCGATCGTTGTCGCATTTTGCGTCCTCATTATTTCGGTGCGGGCTATCAGCCTCGACCGGTTCTCGGTCTCGCCCAGGATCGAGCGGATACCGGGGAACTTGTCGTCCGGTACGCCCCGTGCTAGTTGCTCGATGGAGTAACCCCGCTCCAGACCGATACCCACCGCCCGTCCGATGGCCTTGGATGTCGTCCGGTGGATCATCGCAGCCCGCGTCGGTGCCTGGGTCAGTACCCGCTGGACCGTCGGCAGCTTGTCCGACCAGTCGAGAGTCCCGGCGACGCCGACGTCGTTGATCGTCCCGAACGTCCGCTTCGAGACCCGGCGATATGCCGCCTCCAGGATTCTCTCCATGTTGCCTGTCTCGATGGGCGGGAGCATATCGGAGACGCCGAACGGATAGTCCTTCGTCTGGGCGGTCTGCCGCTCCATGTGACGCCCGAGGATGCCGTCGACCCGGTTACGGATGCCTCGGAAGTGGGTCAGTACCTTGGCACTCAGCGCGTCTGTCTCCTCCTCCCGCTCCTCGATCATCCGGCGTCGGAGTATCTGGGCGCGAGGAGCAACGCGAGGAGCCTTGATCTCCGCGAGAATCGGGTGCGCCTGCTCGACCGGAGCGGCATCGACCGCGACCGGAGCGGCCTGCCCCTCGGCTACCTCGAAGACCGATGACGGGATGCGCCGGAGCGCACCGTCTGAGACCGCCTCGAATCCCAGTGCCTCCCGCGTCTCGTTCAGGGTGAGGATGCCGCCCGCGAACAAAGCCGTCAGGCGGGTCGTCGTCGCCTCCTGGTCGTCGAGCGTGGCCCGCATCGCGGCCCAGTCGACTGCGAGGGTCTCGTTGGTGCTGTACTCGTCGAACAGGTTCGCGTTGAAGTACCGGAGGATTCGGGCGACCATCGGCTCCAGGGTCTCGCTGTGGAACGCCAGACGGGCCTCCCGGTAGTTGGAGAATGTCGATCGCTGGAGTCCGACGTTAGCCCCCACCAAAATCGGCGGGACTCCGAATACCGCGCAGATGCGGGACTCGGTCAGATTGTGCAGCCCCGCCAGCTCCATGTCCTTCGGCGAGTTCGACATCGGCTGGTACTCGGCGTCATCGTCGAGGATCGCGATCCGGTGGAAGTTGTTGACCCCGCCGAACTGAGACCGCCACCGGGACCGGATCGTCGCCGCCTCCTCTTGGGAGGTCAGCCGTCGCTTCACCTTGAGCAAACCGGACGGGACGCCCGCGTTCTGGAAATACACCTTCGCGAAGGCCGTCATGTTCAAATCGAGGTTGACGGTGCGGGCCGCGACCTGGAGAGGACTGAGGCCGTAGATGTCCCCGCCGGGATTGGGCAGGGCCAGGTGGCACATATCCCGTGCGGCGACCCCGTACTCGGTGCTGCCGACCGTGTAGACGTAGCTCTCCGCGCCGTAGTCCCCGGCGACGATGGTGACCCGGTCGGGACGCAGGAGGTACATGGCCGAGACCTGGTCGTTCCTCCCCCGCTCCTTGATCACGTAGGCGTTGCCCGCCACCATGAGGAACGTGACCAGCCGCTCGATGAACGAGTACCAATCGGAGTACGGGTTAGGCTTGGTGGTCAGGTCGTAGAGCAGGCCGGTCTCGACCTCGACGGAGCCGCCTTCAGCCGAGGGAGCCTGGACGTAGTACCGGGGCGAGGCCGCAGAGGTCGCTAGCTCGCGGATGCAGGCGTGGACGATCTCGTTCTTGCCGTAGCCCTCAGAGGCGAAGTTGGCGTAATTGGCGTCAGGGTATGACGCCTGCCCGACGTCGAGGTTGAGCGGGACGGTGGTCGAGAGTTCCTGCGCCTGCTTGCGGAACAGCGGAGACCAGAACGCCAAAAGCGACCTCCTCCGGCGTTCGGGCTGTTACGCCTCGGACACTGCGCCGGATCGGGCCACTGTCATCGACGATATCACGACCGGTCAGACCGCGTCAAACGCCAGCACCGATTGCGACATCCTCTGGGCAGCTATCTCGCAATACCGCTCCTCGATTTCAATCCCGATAGCCTTGCGGCCCAGGTCTTTGGCGGCTCTAAGCGTGGTGCCGCTGCCCATGAAGGGGTCGAGGATAGTACCGGGAGGGCATTTGTCAATCAAGGCTCGCATCAGCCCGATGGGCTTAGGCGTTGGGTGCATCTGCCGTTCTGGCGCGAGCGTCGGGAGTGAGTAACGGAGCACTCCATGTCCTCGAGCCCCTTCAAACCCATGTCCCAGGACATATATCCCCTCCCACGATGGTCGCCAGGGAATGTCCAACGCTCCCATGCCAGTCGATACTACTTTGTCCCACACCAGCATTTCGCGGGCATCTATCGGGACGGATGTTTTCCATGAACCAAAAACAAGGGCGGGGCGAGGACTCCAGCAGGCCAATATTTCATCCCTGACTGTCAAATCTCTATCGCCCACTATTGGAGTACCGGCCCACCGCGATGTCCACTTACCATCATGGTGACGTTCGCCAGCAACGAAATTCATGCCATAGGGAGGGTCGGTCACGAGTACGCTAGCCTGCAGCGTCGGCAGAATCTCCCGGCAGTCCCCGTGGTAGATGGTCACCGCGTCGTCCTCGTAATATGGTTTCATGTGATAGCCTCGTTCCGGGTCTTGCACCGGCTGCACACGATCACCGTACCGGACGCGGCCTTCTCCGCGAGTAACTTCCCGCAGCCCTGGCACCGGAGTTCCTTGCACTCCTCCGTCATGCCCCGGCGTATCCGTTAACAGATCGCGCATACAGGCCGTTGGTTGCGGTTGAGGTGGTATCTACCATACCCCGACTCCCGGCACACCCGTCCGGCCATATACCGCCAGGGCCAGGGCCATCACGCAGTCGTCGTGCATCCCGTCCGGGGCCGAGTACCGGACGCCCGTCCTGGTGTACTCAAAGGCGAAGACATCCAGCTCGGAGACGATCACGCCCTGCGGATACCGCACCTCCCCGGTCTGGATCGCCATCGCCAACCCCTCCATCAGGTGCTGCTTGGATGACGAGGAGAAGTGATAGCCTTCGACGTTCGATAGCTCCCGCTGGAGCCGCTCGACGATCGGGTCGCCGACCCCGGTGGAGTCCACGATGGCGGGCGTGGCACCGATCTCCTGGGCCAGCCGCCGCACGGTCTCCTCCCACGGCCACTGGTACCGGTCGAACCGGCAGACGGCCCCGGTCTCGTCGAGGCCAACGACGACCGTCCAGTCGACGCTCTTCGCGAGGTCGACCCCGTAGACGACCGGAGGATCGCCGGAGACGTCCCCGATGCAGGCCCGGATAGCCTCCTGCCCGAACGGGTTCCCGCCGTCGTCGGACGGCTCGGCGAAGTACAACTCACGGAACACGTTCTCTGGCAACTGCCGCTGGGCCTGTTCGATCTCCTCCGGCGCTATGATCCCCGCGTCGATGGCGTCCGAGGCCGTGAGCTTCGCATAGGCCCACCC
>Ga0208029_1000733_pt1 | contig 17938 bp, 18 predicted proteins | sample MalvireepMed_s12_FD_184242 | JGI IMG/M metagenome (GOLD analysis project Ga0208029, IMG submission 184242) | Marine viral communities from the Global Malaspina Expedition - Malaspina viral metaG DeepMed_s12 (SPAdes) (version 2) | ecosystem: Environmental > Aquatic > Marine > Oceanic | place... | reverse complement strand
GTGATGAACGGTATTGAATTTATAAAAACACTAAAATCAAACACTGAATTACAAGATATTCCGGTGATTGCTTTAAGCGGAAATGAAACCTTAAAACAGGCCGATTATAAGCATTTTGGCTTCGCCGAAAATCTAAAAAAACCATACAAACCCAGTGCGTTGTTGCACATTTTAAAAGATTTTGGCGGTACTCAAATCGAAGAAAAAGAAGACACATTTACAGCCAAAAAAACAAGCGCATCTAGCGATCTTTATGACCTGAAGCAACTCAAAGCCTTCACTGCAGATGATGAGGACTCTTTAAAAAACATTCTTAGCGTTTTTGTTGAAAGCACCTCAGCAAGTTTGAATGAGTTGGACAAGCATCGAGAACACCCGGAGCAAATCAATCAAATTGCACACAAAATGTTACCTATGATGCGCCAGATTGAAGCAAATGAGGTAATCGCACTGCTAGAACAATTAGAAAATCCAGAGTTAGCTCAAAGGAAAAAGCAGAAAATACAACGTATTATAACACAAAGCATCCAAAAAACTGAAGCGCTTCTGGAAGCTTTGAAGCAACATGTTATAGCTTAATGTCGTATTGCTTCAGTTTATTATAAAGCGTTTTTCGGTCTATATCAAGCAGACGAGCGGCTTTGCTTTTATTTCCGCCGGTTTTTTCAAGAGCATCTAAAATGCGTTCCTGCTCATTTTTTGCGTTGAATAATGCGTAATCGTCTTTTTTATCTTCAATCTTGGCCACACGAATTTCCCGTGGTAACAATTCTTTAGGAATCACAGCTGCAGGAGCCAACAACACCATACGCTTTACTATGTTTTTCAACTCTCTCAAGTTGCCCGGCCACGAATATTGAATCAAGGCTTCTACCGCATCCGGACTGAAGCCTTCTACTTCTTTCTCCAGCTCCTTATTGGCCTGATCCAGAAATAGATTTATAAAAAGCATCAAATCCTCCTGACGCTCCTGCAAACGCGGCACTTCAATTGAAAATTCATTCAGACGGTGGTAAAGATCTTCTCTAAAATCTCCTTCCTTTACCGCTTCTTCAAGATCTTCATTGGTTGCTGCGACCACACGTATATCAACTGCGATTTCATTATTGCTTCCAACAGGTTTGATCTTTCGCTCTTGCAAAGCCCGAAGCAATTGCACTTGAAGTTCGTAAGAAAGATTACCTATTTCATCTAAAAAAAGGGTTCCGCCATTGGCTGCTTCAAAATGCCCCACTTTATCGTTAACAGCTCCTGTAAACGAACCTTTGACATGACCAAAGAATTCGCTCCCCGCAATTTCCTTAGGAATCGCGCCACAATCTACCGCAATAAAAGGCTGAGCCTGACGCTTACTTTTATCGTGAATGCTTTTTGCAACATATTCCTTACCTGTACCACTTTCTCCGGTTATGAGAATAGACATGTTAGTAGGCGCAACCAGATCTATATATTGATTCAGTTTTGCTGAAGCATCACTTACTCCTTTTATGAATCCGGTTGGAGCTTGTGGTGTAGCAGGTGCTGCTTTGCTGATTTTTTTTGAAGGTTTCGGTTTTTCTTCAGCTTCAGTCTGTAAAGCTTTATCAACGATCTTTAAGAGTTCGTCTGGACGCACCGGCTTTGAAATATAATCAAAAGCTCCTTCTTTCATCGCTTCAACCGCCTTGTTTACTTCGGCATAACCGGTCATAAGAATTACCGGTATGTTGTGATAATCTTCCTTGATATGTTTAAGAATACTTAAGCCGTCATCATCAGGCAAACGCACGTCTGTGATCACCAAATCTTCTGCGTGATTAGCCAAGATTTTATAGGCTTCACCGGCTGTAAAAGCACTAATCACCTCATATCCTTTCTTTGATAAAAAGGTTTCAAGCATTTTACAAAATGCTACGTCATCTTCTATTAGTAAGATTTTTGACAAATCAATTAGTTTTAGGTAATCTATTTTGAAGCGAGCCTAGGAATCTTAAACTCCCTTAGCGGTATCGATAAAAGTACAAATACCACCCACTGTGGTAAACATTTAATTCGTAAAAAAAAGTTAAGGATTTTTAGGCGCGATAAGTAAACTACGTCTAGGCAATACTGAAAATATTAAAAACCCATTGGTGGCGCCAATAAAAAAGCCCCGACTCACGTCGGGGCTCAAATTTGAATTTCTAACCACTCTAGAATTAAAAACTCAAATTAGGGAAACCTAACCTACTCTTTTGGCTCGATCCATTCACCTGCTGCATTGATATATGCAGTTTCTGGCTCTGCATCTTCAGCTTCTAAGGTTAACTTAAACGTCTTGTTTTCGGCATCAACCCAGGCTTCTGTGACTTTAGCGCCTTCTTTATCTTCTGCAACCGCCTTAGTTACCGTATCTGGAAGATCTGCAACATCAATTTTGGTGTATCCTTCTACCGGTGCTTGCAACTCTGTGGTGGTTACTGCTACCTCTTCGCCTTCTTGTGCGTTTACATTTTCTGCTGCAAACAACATGGTTGCAGCTGCTGCTACGGTCATTACTAAATTTTTCATAATTCAAATATTTTAATGCACATATTAATTGTGCGTTTCTATCTATTTTGTTAATCGAAGAGATTGTTTAAACTCCAATTTATTTTTGGATTTCCACCCATTTACCTTCTTCATTAATGTATGCTGTTTCAGGCTCAGCACCTTCGGCCTCTAATACTACTTTATAGACCTTCAATTCCTCATTATAATAAGCTTCACCTACTGTTTTTCCTACCTTGTCAGTTGCGACTGCATTAGTCACGGTTTCTGGCAAAGCTGAAGTTTCAATTTTCTCAAATCCATCTTGAACTGGTGCTTCTACTTCAGTTTGCATCATTGCTACATCTTCAGTAGTTTCTTGTGCTTTAATACTTTGAGTAGCAAAAAGCATTGTTGCAGCTGCTGCTACGGTCATTACTAGATTTTTCATGATTCTATGTTTTAATGTTTTTAATCTGATTTTAAAACCTTTAACATCAAAGGTTCGCTTAGATAAGTAGCAAAATCATACCATCATCAAAAAAGCTTCGGTCAAACCCATTAAAACCTTGTAAATGTGAATCTTGACAGAAATACATATCAAAAAGGATTCTGTAGAAAAAAGAGAATTCCACAAAAAAAGTGTGGACATAATCCACACTTTTTAAAAATTCAGACAAAATACTTTCAATTCTTCAGAAAGAAGGCGGTTTGCGATTGGCTTTTTTCTCGGCATTGCGCTTTTTAGAATCCAGCCTCCGCTTTTTAGAAGCCAAAGTAGGCTTTGTTTTTTTGCGACGCTTCGGTTTTATAAGTCCGTTTTCTAAAAGTCTAACGAGATTTTTAAAAACCTCATCTTTATTTTTATGTTGACTGCGGCTTTGATCATAAGACAAAACCAGTTGATCATCGGTGGTAAGTTTGCTCTGTAAACGTTTGTATAAACGCTGTTTTTGATCTTCAGAAAAAACATTGGAGTCCTTAAGACTCCAATGCAACATAACTTTTGTAGACGTTTTATTTACGTGTTGCCCGCCCGGGCCGCTACTGCGAACTGCCTTAAAATCACATTCCTGAAAGAGCGCTTCCTTATTCATTACGCTCCTGCCTGATGCGATGGTTTGAGTAAATCATTTACCGTCTTAACCGGATTGAACGTTTCCAGAGGCACTTCAACAAAAAGCGTGTTCCAGCGTGCCATGGCACCATTCCATAAGCCCGGAAGCTCTAAAGCTTTAATTTCGTTTCCTCCATCGGTTTTATATGCGATAAAAGCCAGATCGGGATTAACATAATCAAGCAGATTGTATTTTTCACCTTTATAATTGCGCACTCCTGCAACAATATCTACCGGATTAAAATGCGTCGAATTTTTAAAGATCGCCTCTTGCTGATCGTCTTTGTCATTTACCTGAGCGCTTTCAATAATTTGCAGCGCTACTTTGCCGCTTTCATCTTCAACCCAAAACGGACCTCCACCCGGCTCACCTTCGTTCTTTACCATCCCACATACGCGAATAGGACGATCTAGAAGTTCCTTTAAATAGCTTTTCTTATCTTCAATAGAAAAAGAAGCATAAGCCTCATCAATACGCGTACTGAAATCTTCTTTTAAGAACGTTACCAACTCTTCTAATTCACCTTCAGAAATAGAATCTTTATCTAAAAGTTCGGCATATTTAAAAACACTTTCTTGTTTTTTTAGCAGTAAACCGGCCAAAAAACGCTTTGTTCTAGACAACACTTGGATTTTATCCTGAACCAAAACATTATCGATATTTTTAATGAAAACCACGTCTGCATCTACGTCATTAAGATTTTCGATAAGTGCTCCGTGTCCGCCGGGTCTAAAGAGTAAAGAACCGTCTCCCTTACGATATAACTTGTTATCCATCGTCACCGCTACCGTATCGGTTTCCGGCTTTTGAAAGGAATAATCAACATTAAAATTCACATTAGTCGTATTGCTCACAGAAGCATGAATGGTCTCAAACTCTTTTTCAAAAGCTTCTTTGTGCTCTGGAGAAACTGTGAAATGCAAATCGGCTTGACCATTTTTTGCCGCATAGGCTGCTGCCTCGTGCAAGTGCTCTTCAAAAGCGGTTGCCATATATGCCCCATAATAATGAAAAGGAATCAGACCTTTAGGCAGATTACCGTAGTTCTCCCCATCTTCAGCCATCATCGTTTTGATAAAAGCATATTTTGTTGCGTTTTCATCCTTTTTTGTTTCCTCATCAAGACCATCGATAATGTGGTTGTAAAACGGAAACTTTTTATAACCCCCAAAAAATGCTTTCATATGATCATCGTCTGTGCGCTCGAGATACTCGTCTATCGTTTCTTTTGAAACATCATAGTCTTCTAAAAACTGATAGATCTTTTTAAACATACGGCTCGCAGCTCCTGAGGCCGGTGTGAATTTTAGAAGATCGAGTTCTGATTTTTTATCTTCATAATAGTCTAAATACGAAAGCTCTTCGGCATCAGACAATTTAAAAATCCCATCTGCAACTGTTGCCGGCGCAACAAGTTTCACGTTAGGTACCCCGTTTGTAAAAAGATCAATTTGTGATTTAACTTGTTCAGGAGTTAAACCGTGATCTTTGATTTCGTTGATTTCTTGGTCGGTAAAATTCAATTGAGTAAAGAATTTAAATGGTTGGTTATTAATTGCATTCGGTCTTCTAAACTTCCTTTAACAAGCAGGTAGGGGCGGCCGTGTTTAACTAAAGACTGTTTAAAATAGGCGAACATTTCTTCTCGTTGATCTGGCCGGTCTCTTAAATCATCTGCCTGCCAGGGTGTATCTATATAGGTGAGCAAATACAGATCGTAGGTGTTTTCTAAAGCAGCTTTGGCAACTTCATCGTCACACCAGCCGTCATAATATGCTTCACTGTAAACTTTTGTTTCTAAAAGGTCTGTGTCACAAAATACTATTTTTTTTTCGGAATGTACAGCTGCATTCTCCAGCTTCATCTGACCGATCGCAATGGGCAATATGTCCTGAGGTTCGCAGATCTTCTGCTCAGCATCCCACTTTTGCTGAAGGTATTCTCGTGCGAATTCTGGCACCCAAGTGCCTTGGTAATATTCAGAAAGCTTTTTTGCAAGCGTGGTTTTCCCGGAACTCTCGGGACCGAAAAGCACGATTTTTAAGCAGGAACCGGACTGTTGTTGAGGTATTTTTTCCACGCGACAAAACCATAAATAGCTAGTCCCGTAAAAATAAGATATTGAAAACTGGTAAATGTGAAACCTTTGTAAAAATACAGTGGTATCGAGATTATATCTCCCACGATCCAGTAGATCCAGTTTTCAATTTTACGTTTTGCCATGAGCCACATTCCAACAAAGAATACTGCGGTAGTAAAGGTATCTACATAAGCCGTCCAGCTCGTCCACTTCTCAAAATAGGTATAGACGGCAAATACAAAAAGCACGGTAGCGACAAAAATTATTACAGACCACAAATGTTCTTTCTTTGTAGCTCTTGCGATTGGAGTTACATGTGCTTCATCTACTTTTTGCGTCCAGACATACCAGCCGTAAACGCTCATGGAGAAATAATACACGTTGATCATCATATCTCCCAGAAGTCCCCATTTGAGTAATAAATACACAAAAATCGAGGTGCTTATCATCCCTGTTGGATAAACAAGAATGTTATTTTGTTTGGAATACCACACAGAAAGCAATCCAAAAATCACTGCGATAATTTCGAGGATTATTGATGAGGTCTCATAATCTGCATATTGCCCAAAGAAAAAATCAAATACTGCACCCATACTAAAAATCTCCTTGTTCAAAAGCCGTTCCTACCACAACGAGATCGGCTCCTGCTGTATAAATAGATTCAAGTTTTGACTGACTTCGTATGCCACCACCTACGATCAGCGGAATAGAAATCGCCTCTTTTACAGCCTGAATGATTTCTACGGAAACAGGATTTAACGCACCGCTTCCGGCCTCGAGGTAAATGAGTTTTTTGCCTGAATATTCACCCGCAAGCGCGGTATCTACAATGCGTTGAACCAATTCTTGCGGAATCGCCTGCGTTTGACTCACGCGTTCCACCGTAGTTTGCTTTCCGCCGTCAATTAAAATATATCCGGTAGGAATGATCTCTAAGGCTGAAGCACGCAATTTTCTCACAGATTGAATTTGCTGGCGAATCAAATACTCCGGATTTTCTCCAGATAAAAGACTTAAAAATAGAATTCCATCTGCCTCTGTAGTTATTTGTCGGTAATCTCCGGGAAACAAAAGCACCGGTAAAGCGGTTTTTTGTTTGATCAAATTAACCGCAATCTGTGTTTGTGCGTGTGTAGCAGTGCTTCCGCCTACTAAAATGTGAGTGGTGAATTTGGGTAAGTTTGATAGCTGCTGTGTCAAGAGCGCTTCAGAAAGTTCTTCGGGATCAAAAAGTATGGCAAAAAGCGGTTTTTCAGCTTCAATCGATTTTAAAAGCGCTGAATAAATTCGGGTTCCGCTATGCGCTAATTTTTCGATCATAATGCCTGAGCATAAACACACGTAAAGCCTTCAAACTCCATGAAATCAATAGCATATTTGCTGTGTTTTCCGTGGTAATTGATTACCGCATCGGTTTTATAATCCTCAAAATCAAAATCGGTAACGTTGATGTGCTGAAGAAAACTCAAGCCTTTCACTCCGTAAATTTTATACAATGCTTCTTTGGCGCCCCAAACGATGGTAAGCTTTCTAATCACAGCATCGTCGTTCGCCAAGGTTCGGTATTCTTTGAGCGGTGTAAAACGAGAAGCGATGCGTAAGATCTTATCACGCTGCATTTCGATATCAATACCAACTTCAACCGTTTCACTCACGATAATCGCGGTAAAATTGTAAGAATGGGTTATCGAGATGTATTTGCCATCTTTAAGATGCGGCTTACCATTTTCGGTGTAATATAAATCGTGATCGGTATAACCGGCCACGTGCAATAAGTGTCGTATGCTTAAAAATCCGCGTTGGTGTAATTGCGATTTCATACTTTCAAAACGCGCCTGGCAATGCGGTGTAAGGTTCACATTTTCAGACAAGGCCTCAACAGATTCTTCCACCTTCCAGATGTAAACCTGAGTGCTAGGATTGGGCGTTATAGTTTTGAAAAGTGGCACGTTAACTAGTAGATATTACGTATTTTTGCAAAAAATAAGAATTGTAAATATAAGATTATGTCAACGAAAACCGTGCAGTACGTTCCTTATAAAGTCAGAGATATTTCTTTGGCAGCTTGGGGAAGAAAAGAAATAGAACTTGCCGAAGCTGAAATGCCTGGCCTTATGGCTTTGCGTGAAGAATATGGCGCAGAACAACCTTTAAAAGGTGCTCGTATCGCGGGCTGTTTGCATATGACCATACAAACCGCTGTTTTAATCGAGACGCTTGTAGCACTAGGTGCAGATGTAACCTGGAGTTCTTGTAATATTTTCTCTACTCAAGATCACGCTGCCGCTGCAATTGCTGCTGCAGGAATCCCGGTATATGCCTGGAAAGGAATGAATGAGGAAGAATTTAACTGGTGTATCGAGCAGACTTTATTCTTTGGAGAAGAGCGCGAGCCGTTAAATATGATTCTTGATGACGGTGGTGATTTAACCAATATGGTTCTTGATGAATACCCGGAACTTGCTGCTGCAATTAAAGGTCTTTCTGAAGAAACCACTACCGGAGTTCACCGTTTATACGAGCGAATGAACAAAGGCACTTTGCCTATGCCGGCAATTAATGTAAATGACAGTGTAACCAAGTCTAAGTTTGACAATAAATTTGGTTGCCGCGAGAGTGCAGTAGACGCGATACGTCGTGCTACCGATGTTATGCTTGCAGGAAAACGCGTTGTGGTTTGTGGTTATGGTGATGTAGGTAAAGGTACCGCTGCTTCGTTTAGAGGTGCAGGTTCTATTGTAACCGTTACCGAAATTGATCCTATTTGTGCACTACAAGCGGCAATGGACGGTTTTGAAGTAAAGCGTTTAGAAACAGTTCTTGACAAAGCTGATATTGTGATCACCACTACCGGAAATAAAGATATCGTACGTGGCGAGCATTTTAAAGCGATGAAAGACAAGACCATCGTATGTAACATTGGCCACTTTGATAACGAGATCCAGGTTGCTTGGTTAAATGAAAACTATGGTGACACTAAAGACGAGATCAAACCTCAGGTTGATAAATACACCATCGACGGGAAAGATATCATCCTTCTTGCTGAAGGACGTCTGGTAAATCTTGGTTGCGCAACTGGTCACCCAAGTTTTGTGATGAGTAACTCATTTACCAACCAAACTTTGGCACAGATCGAGCTTTGGAAAAACAGCGATAACTACGAGAATAAAGTATATATGCTGCCAAAACATCTTGATGAGAAAGTTGCTGCTTTACACTTAGAAAAAATAGGTGTTGAGTTGACGCAACTTAACGAAGAGCAAGCTGAATACATCGGTGTAACCGTAGAAGGACCTTACAAGCCGGAGTATTACAGATACTAATTAAAGACTTAAGATCTCAGACATTAGATTAAGATATAATAACCCTCGCAATACTGCGGGGGTTATTTTTTTACAAGCGTCATTTGGGCGTGTTCTCCTTCTTTTAAATTGGTGATGGTACGCACAAAATTGCGACTGTCTTCTACTTCTAATCGCACAGTATTGGGAGACGAAGTTCCTTCGCTTACCGCTTCTACTCTAATTTTAGTTTCCGCATTTTCAAGATCAAATTCTAAGTATTTGATCTCGTGCAGCACCGTATAATTTTCTAAAACCGGTTTGTCATCTACATAAAGATTGATCACGTCGCCATCTTCTTTTCCGGCATCATAGATCGCCAATTTTATTTTTTGGTCTCGCGTGAAAATATTCAGGTTTTCATTTTTTGCAATGATGTTGCGTGTGAGGGTGTCAAGCACCTTAGCCACCTTGATATTTTTCTTAATAGAATCTGAAAATTTACGGGAGCGCTGCACCACTTTGTCTATTTTCTCAACACGCTTTTTTACCTCCTGACCAGAGTTTACAATGATCATTCCGTCGAGGCAAGAAGTACCGTCTGCATACAGCCCTTTAAAATCTCCACTGAAGGCTTTCACCCGATCTAAATTGCGCACCTTTCCTTCAAAGTTTACAAAGCAAAAATCCTTCTGTACGACAGGTGACTTTGTGTACACAATGTCGTATTCTTCAAAGCTCAGCAGGTTTTCATCTTCATCATAATACCCTTTAATATTTGATTTAGTTTCGTGCTTTCCGGCAAAATCGGTAAGGGAATATCCTTGTATAGAATCGTTGACACGGTCAAACAAAACCTTATAACTAATGAAGGAAGTATCATTAAATTTGATAACGCCAAAGAACTCATATTCCTGTGCCTGAAGCAAAGTTGTAAAAGTTAAACATATCAAAAACAGGAATAATCGGAAGGATGAGTTTCTCAAAATAGCGTACTTTTTAAAGCAGTTTAATTAAACTTAGATCTTATGAATTTCAAAATTATCTTTTCACTGGCACTTCTGCTAATGATTTCAACAACAACTTTTGCCGGCTTTCCTGTAGAGCGTGTAGCAAAAGCAACTACTGAAGTTAACGCTCCTGCTGAAGCTTCAAGCGAACTTATTTCTCCTGCTGCTGTAGCGGCAGATCGTCAAACCGTTGCTATCTTGCTTTGGCTATTTTTAGGAGCCTTTGCAGCGCATAGATGGTATTTAGGCAGTCCTATTTTATGGAACATCATCTTTATCTTAACCGCAGGATTCTTTATCGTAGGTTGGGTTATTGATGGTATCGAGATCATTACCGGGACTTACCCAGGATTGTAATCCGTATTATTTTAAAAACACAAAAACCCGCCAAAATTGGCGGGTTTTTTTATAAACTATGATTTGAGGCAGCATTTATTTCAGCTTACCCAAGTCATAATAGTAAAAGGTTCCGTCGTCATTCATTGCTACAAATAAGCCGTTTTTAAAGGTGTCATTTAAAGGCACGGTCACCGCTTCACAACCATCGGTTTCGGTTGTTGTAAGATTCAATACATTGATCAATTCATTGGTTTTACGGTCGTAAATATTGAATTGTCCCTGCTGCTGATCTGATACGATGATCATCCCGCTTCCGTCCTCGTAAGCTGCAATCGCGATCCCTTCAATATCTTCTAAGAAATCTTTTTGACCAAATGCGGCGAGTTGCTCATTTCCTTTAGAAGGCTCTGCATAATATTTTTTTACGCTATCTCCTTCATCAGAATAATACACAAATCCCATAGCATCGTCAACAGCAATGGCTTCGATCTCTTTTTTACCGCTGAAGTTTCCAAATTTACGCACCAACTCAAAACCTACCAGACTGTCTGCTTTTGTTGTGATTTTATACTGATACAAATAGTTTTCTAAAGGTCCTGTTTTACGGCCAACAATCGCATAGAATGCTCCGTCAACAGCCGATTTATACAAGCTCACACCCATAGGATACTGAAATTCCTCATTAGCGTCATCAGCAAACACCGGAAAACCACCACCATCTAAAGGTTGCATATCAGGCACCGAATAAATACGCAACATCTTGCGCTCTCTTTCGGTAAACGCGATGATATCGGTTTGTGTTGAATCGGTTACCGGAAAACCGTAACGCAGATCCACATTGTTAGGACGTTGAATATTGGGAATTGATTTCTCAGGAATAATCTTTCCTTCAAGATCAAAGGCAAAAATTCCACCATCTGTGTCCTTATCGGTACCAAAAACGATGCTTTGCGACGCATCTTCCGGATTGATCCAGATCGCAGGATCATCGGTATCATACTTTACGTGTTCGGTAATGATATCCGGTTTAATTTCTGGCAGTTGCGACTTTTTGCTTCCGCAGGAAAATAAAACCACTGCCGCGCCTATACCGGCGATATACTTTAAATTTCTCATTCTAGAATAAATCATATTTTACACCAAAAGTCAAACGCGTGCTGTAGTATTCCATTTGCATGGTACGGTTTCTAGCACCTTGGTAGTAACGTAATGGTTGGTTAGTAATGTTGTTTAGGTTAGCATACACCTGAAGATTTCTTGACAAGAAAACAGTCGCGTTAAAGTCTAAGAAAAACTGCTCATCATAAAAACGATCTTCAAAAGCGTTACCTCCTAATTCGTCGATATATGCATCAGAATAATTTCCTGAAAGACGCGCGCTAAACCACTTATCTGCATACGAGATCGACGCGTTAAACATATTAGGTGAAGAACCAGGCAAGTCAAGATCTCCGCGCATATCACCGTCTTCGTTAGCGATACCTTTTGCTTCAGAATTTAGGTAGGTATAGTTAGCATAAATCCCAAAGTTTTTAAGGAATCCCGGAAGGAAATCAAGCTGACGCTGAAAGGCAATCTCTGCACCAAAAATACGTGCTTTGTCTCCGTTAAGCGGCTGGTACAATTCATAACCGGTACTTTCTTCTTCTGAAACGCTCGTGTAAATAAAGTCATTTAAGTCTTTATAAAACACACCTCCCGAAAGAATACCCACAGAACTGAAATACTTCTCAGCCATAAAATCGAAGTTCATCGAAGTAGTAGGATCTAACTGTGGATTACCAATGGAAACCTCATCATCTTCACGCTGTCTGTAAGGTACAAGGTCGATGTAGTTAGGTCGTGCTAACGTGTTTGTCCACGCAAAACGTAATACCGTGTTTTCTGAAGCATTGTATTTAAAATGTACGCCTGGCAATACATTGGTGTACGAACTCTCATCATTGATCTGCGTAAAGGCTTCCGGCTCGTCAACGTCAAAGTTGTTACCCGTACTTTCTATGCGCGTGTTTTCAACACGAAGACCTAAAAGTACGCTCAATTTATCTGAAAGTTTCTGATTAGTCATCACATAACCAGCGTATACATTTTCGGTCACGTCAAAGTTGTCCCCAAGATATTCATCAGGAAGTGCTTCTCCTTCAAAAGCAGCAGCATCGCTTAAATTAAGACTTCCCAAATATTCCGGAGAAGCAAAAACTCCCGGATTGTATTTTGTTCCTGCCAGAAAATCATTGTCATTATAAACTCGCTGGTCTACCATCGCAAGATTGTCTAAAGCGCCGGTAAGCGGTGAATATTCAAAGAAGTTATTGGCTCTGTTTTTATTTTTAAAACGGCCACGTACACCAAATTTTACACTACCATCACCTTGAGCAAAGAAATCTGCAGGAAGCTCAAAATTTGCAAAGAAGTTGATGTCTTTTTCTTCAGTAAACTGGTATTCTTCAGTAAGCTCGTCTAATTCAAATTCGCTGAAATCTTCTGCAGCAGCCGGCGTATGAATAGGCTTGCGCGTGTCGTTGATCTCGTTATTGATTCCGTATTCGGTAGCATACACTAAGTAACGCTCGTTAGGACGCTCTTCTGAAGCTTTTGCATAAGAACCCATCCACGTGAACTTCAGGTTTCCAAAAAGGTGATTTCCACCTAAACTATAGTTTTGCATACGCTGGTCTTCAAGACGTCTGTTTTGAATTCTTCCTCCGGGAATACCCCCTTTAGTCTCGCGTTTTGCTTCTACCGGAAAACGAGAAGGTGTACCGTTTACGATCTCAAAATCGCCTTCCATAATGTCTTCTGCATCTAAAACTTCGGTTTCAAAACGGAATCTATTCTCGCGGTCATCGCGCCAGTTATACATCGTTTTTAAATAGATCTCGTTGTTTTCATCAAAGTTATAATCAAAATTTGCTGAAAAACTACGTCGCACACGCTGTACTAAGTACTTCCGATTCTCGTAGACATTTGCATACGGATTCACTTCCATCTCCACCTCTTCACCGGCAGCATTGGTATATTCAAAAGTGTCTGTCCATTCTGCTTCAACATTATCACTTCCAAAGTCATTATCGTTGATCGATGCTGAAACCATCCAACCAAACTTCTTGTTTTTTGAACGATCACCAACTAAGAACGATCCGCTTAAAATGCGTTTATCGGTAATGAAATTCACTCCAGAACCACCCGTTGCCGAAAGTCTAAAACTTTGCGGCGTAGAGCGCGTCACCAAGTTTACAGATCCACCTAAAGCGTCTGCATCCATATCCGGTGTTACCGCTTTATTCACTTCAATAGTCTGGATCATATCAGAAGGAATAAGGTCCATCTGTACGTTACGATTATCTCCTTCTGCCGAAGGAATACGGCTTCCGTTTAAGGTTACCGAGTTTAATTGCGGCGCAAGACCACGCACGATTATATTACGCGCTTCCCCTTGATCTACTTGCATCGTGATCCCCGGAATACGCTTTGTCGCGTCACCAATATTGGCATCAGGGAATTTCCCGATTTGATCTGTAGAGACCACATTGGTGATGTTTACATTGTTCTTCTGCGTATTTAATGCTCTTGCTTGGCCGCCTGCGCTAAAACCTACAAGTTGTACATCGTCGAGTTGCGTTTCTTCTGAAGCCAGCAAAATAGAAACCGACGTGGTTTTGCCTGCATTAACCATCACCTCTTTGGTAAAATCTGCAAAACCTAAATATTTTATGGTAAGCGTGTGGTTTCCTTCAGGAACTTCAACAAAGGTAAATTTCCCATCTTGGTTAGAAACAGCTCCCTTATTAAGGTCATCTATCATCACCGCGGCACCCGGAACATTGATACCGTATTCATCTGTAATTACTCCCTGAATAATGCCCTCTTGAGCAGATAATCCGGAATAATTTAAGGTAAAAAGTAGCGTTACAACAAGCAACTTTAGACTAGTAATTATTTTCATGTTTTTGATGTTTTGTTTGCACCAAATTTACCTGAGCCCTTTAAATACGGGCTAAACTAAAGTCTAACAAATTGTAAAGAATCAAGAAATTGCAGGCTACAACAAGGCAACAATTACCTAAAGTTTACACAGGCATAACCTTGAAGCAAAACAAGAGGCGTTTCTATAACTTTAGCATAAAATTCACGAGTTCGTCCTGACTGTCGAGCGGTAATTTTTTGCGAAGGCGGTAGCGCGCCACACGCACGCTATCTGGAGTAATGCGCAAAACTGAAGCAATTTCTTTTGAAGAAAGCCCCAACCGAAGCAGTAAACACAACCGAAGCTCTGTTGCTGTTAGTTTTTGCAATGCGATCTGATGGAGCTTTTTTGTAAAATCTGGATGAATCTCATCAAACAAACTCATAAACTGATCCCACTCGTCCTCTTCTTGCAAATGCACATTAAGATCATTGGAAAGCTCATGAAGTTTGCTTGGGATATCCATTCGCTTGCGTGTACTCAATTTTTGTAGCGTACCCGAAACTTCCTCCAGCAGCTTGTTTTTTTGAGCTAAACTCAAACTGTATTTAGAAAGCGCAGCGGTCTTAAGCTGAATTTGATTTTGAAGATTTTGTTCGTGAGCTGCTTTGGTTTCTAGTTCCGCTTCCAGTGCGCGTTGTTTGTACAACTCAACGTCCAATCTTGCTTGTCGTTTTCTTTTCTGAATATAAAAAAGCAGTACCGCAGTTGTAATAAGCGCAATAATGAGCAGCAACATTCCAACAAACTTAATCTGTGCGGTTTTGTTTTTTGCCTCAAGCAAATCGATCTTCGCTTGCTTTTCTTTGGTATCGTATACCGTTTGCAACGCGTTAAGCTGATTAAAGTTTTGAGAATAAAATTGCTTTTCTACCAGATCTTGATAGGCCAACGCATAATGATGTGCCTGCTCAAAATCCTGAGCTAAAGCATATGCTTTTGCCAGATCTTTATAAGCACTTTCAATCTGATGGGCGTTTTTATAAGCCTCAGCCAGGGCCAAAGCTTCTTGAGTTTTAGCAATGGCTTGCGTGTAGTTTCCTTTTTTTCGGTAGACGTCGGCAAGGTTATTTAATGCGTTGACCTGCGCTTCATTTCCCGCATTTTTAAAATAACTGAAGGCTTTCTCAAAATAGGAATAGGCCTTATCATAATCCTCAAGATCCTCGTAAATACTACCAATGTTTTCAAGAACAGCAGCCTCTCCTTGAATATCTTTGAGATCTCTATAGATTTGTAAACTTCGCTGCTGAAAAGTCAGTGCCTTTTCAGGTTGCTCCTGCTTTTCCCAGCATGTACCCAAAAGCTGGTAACTCTTTGCCTGAAGCTGTAAAAAATGTTGCTTTTCAGAATACCCTAAGCTGCTATTTAAAAGTTCTGCTGCCTTTGTGTAGTTACTAAGGGCAATGTAAATTTCTGCCAGCTCATTTTTTACTGTTGCGGAAAACTGACTGCTGTGATGTGCATTCTTGATAAGCGCAGCATTGTAATGCGTGACCGCCTCTGTGTAGATCTGACTCTGTTTATAAAACCGTGCTAAATCTAAGTGCGCAAGACTTAATTCCTTTTCATCTTGTCTCTTTTTTGCCGAATCTAATCGGCTCTTGTACGCATAAAACACAGAATCTTCAAAAATGAGAAAACGCTCTTTATTTTGCTGCGCCTGAAGACCACTAGTCGCTAAAAAAACATTGATAAAAAAGAAATACCTCAACATTGCTTCTGCTTAATCAAGCAATATACCGGTCTAATGTTACCTGATCATTAGATTAAGTTTAAATCAGAAACGCAAACTACCTCGGGACAAGCCTTGGAGTATTTAAGCCTTTGGCGATGCCAGCAAACTACCTCAAGGCAAGCTCATAAGACATTGCTTGGAAACGAATTTTCAATTTCGAGGCTAGCCTCGGAGTATTAAACCCTTTGGCGGCGCCAATAAAAAAAGCCTCATTGTCTCTTGCGACAATGAGGCTTCTATACTAGCAACAAACGTTTCTTAAGCTTCTGCAGTAGGAACTACAGATACATAAGATTTGTTGTCTTTCTTTTTAGTAAACTTAACGATACCGTCTACTTTAGCGTGTAAAGTGTGATCTTTTCCACCGTAAACATTTTCACCTGGGTGATGTGTGTTACCACGTTGTCTAACGATGATGTTACCTGCTACTGCAGCTTGACCACCAAAAATCTTAACACCTAGACGTTTCGATTCTGATTCTCTACCGTTCTTCGAACTACCGACTCCTTTTTTGTGTGCCATTTTATTTTAAGTTTTTAGTAGATTATTATTTACTTAAAGCTTCAATTAATTCGGCTTTTTTCATTGAAGAATATCCTTCAAGACCTTGTTCTTTAGCCATTTCTTTAAGTTCAGCTACAGTGTGCTTACTTAAATCATCAGAAGATTCAGCTTTTGCTTCTTCTTTTTTCTCAGCTTTAGGAGCAGCTTTTTTGCCTCCTTTTAAAGAAATATCGCCAATTACAATCTCAGTTAAAGATTGACGGTGACCATTTTTCTTCTTATAACCTTTACGTCTTTTCTTTTTGAAAACAATTACTTTGTCTCCTTTTAAGTGACGTGAAATCTTTGCTCCTACTAGAGCTCCTTCTATAGCCGGGGCGCCTAAAGTGATGTTGTCACCATCTCCTGCCAAAAGAACTTTATCAAAAGAAACTTCGTCTCCTTCTTCTCCTGCCAAGCGGTTCACAAAAACCTTCTGGTCTTTTGCAACTTTAAATTGCTGCCCTGCTATCTCTACAATTGCGTACATAGCGTAATTATTAAAAAATAGTTTTTAAAATTCTCAAACCTTCTGGTTTAAGAGGGCGCAAATATACAGCTATTTACTTACAATACAAATGTATAATGCAATTTTAAGCCTGTGAAGTTTTAGGCTTCTTCTTTAAATTCCAGCTTGGTTTAAATAATTGCATAAAACTGAGAGTGAGTACGGTACTTGTTGCAAAGCCCATAATAGCGACTACAAAGATAACACTACCCAGACTTGTATTATAGGTAGTTTCCCAGGCGGTGATCATATTGCTTAGAAATTCCGGGTTAATATTTCCTGCATACAGACCAAAAAAGGCCGTAAAAATAATAGTTGCGACAAAGCCGGTCACCACGCCCACAGAGAAACCATCTCCGTATTCAAAATCTTTGCCTTTACTTAACTTATAAAACTTGATAGCTTCATAAATCCCGAAACCGGTAATTACTCCGTTAAATAAACTAAATAATGGGTTTGTATGTAGCCCAAATAAGGCTAAAACAAGAAAATAGGCGATCAAACCAGCTGATATGGCGATGCCAAAACGTATAGGAAGTGCGATTTTAAGCATAACTTTATTTTTTTGATTCCTTATAAATTTCACTATTAAATCACTCAATATCAGCTAACATCTTGTTAAATTTAGTGAAGTCACCTTAAATTTTGTTTAATTAACCTCTAAAACAATTAAACATAATCATTAATGTTAAAGTTGAGGCAGCGTGTAACAAAGGCATTCTTTAACTTACGTATAACCGAAACAAAATAAATACTCTTTTTCATGAAAAAAACGTTTTTTTCACTGGCTTCAATTCTTGCAATGAGCCTTACTATTCAGGCGCAAGAGGTAGAATTTGAAGAATATGATCTTGACAACGGGCTACA
>Ga0208029_1000731_pt1 | contig 17993 bp, 20 predicted proteins | sample MalvireepMed_s12_FD_184242 | JGI IMG/M metagenome (GOLD analysis project Ga0208029, IMG submission 184242) | Marine viral communities from the Global Malaspina Expedition - Malaspina viral metaG DeepMed_s12 (SPAdes) (version 2) | ecosystem: Environmental > Aquatic > Marine > Oceanic | place... | reverse complement strand
CTGAAACCCACTGTACAGTTGTACAGTACTATTGCACTCCACCCGCCCAGGGCATACTGAACAACTGAACAGGAGGCCCGCCCATGCCGGTCAAGCGTCACGAGACTTTGATCAGATCGGGCCAGCAAGTGCTGGACCTCGAGCCCCGGGATTACTACGCACTCAAGCTCGCAGAGGTCCGCGCAGACATCCGCGACTATCGCAAGTCTGGAAAGGCCACCGCAGTGACCAGCCTCCACCGGCTCGAGCTTGACCTGGTGGAGCGCGCCCCGGCTCGCGAGGTCGATCCCGTTGACATGATGACCGATGGCGAACTACTGAAGACGATCACGAATGCCGTGGTTCAGCTGCCGCCGTCCCTGCGGGATTCTCTGCGCGACACCCTCGACGGGCTTGCCTCTGGTCAAGTCGTGAAGATGGCAGTGTCGGGTAAGAAATGAGCCCCGCTGATCTTCGCCTGGCCTTGTTGCAGGCGTCCTCTCATGTGGTCCGGCAACAGTTCCACGGCAAGCACGAGCAGGATCGCGCGGATGCGGTGACCTGGCTGTCCCGTTGGGCTGCCGTGCTGGAAGAACTGCGGGACGATGCCGCAGCCCAGGGACACAAATGAGCCTTGCCGCGTTGGCACGGGCAGCCACTGAATTGCGGGATCGCTCAGAGCGCGACCCGCTCCAGTTCTGGCGACCGACCCCGCCTCAACTCGCCTGGCTATCAGACTCAGCATCGGTCAAGCTCCTGCGGGGAGGCAACCAGATCGGCAAGACCATGGCCACTTGCGCGGAGGTCCATTGGCGATGCACGGGCACCCACCCATACCTGACGACCCACATTCCTCCCGTGGAGATCTGGATCATCTGCCATTCCTGGGAACAGTCAGTCAGCGTCCAGCAGAAGTTCTGGGAGCTTGCGCCAAAGGCAGACCTTCACCCAGACACGGAGTATGTGCCGGGCAAGGGCTTCCGCGGCAAGGTTCCTGTGGTGCGCTACAAGAACGGCAGCCTGGTCAGAATTAAGACGACCAACCAGGGATCGCTCGGCCTGGCATCTGCAACCTTAAACGCGGTTTTCATTGACGAACCCCCCCCGCCTAATGTCTGGGGTGAATTGCAGGCACGAGTTCTGAGAAAAGGCGGCGTCATCGGCCTGACAATGACGCCGGTTGGCGCGCCCGTGGAATGGCTGCGGAAGCTGGTGGACGATGGGGTGGTTTCCGATCACCAGGCCGCGCTGACTGTGGAGAACACCACGCCCATAGGCGGTCGGGCGATGGTGACCCAGGAGCAGATCGATACCATTTCGCGTTCATATCTGCCCATTGATCGCGCGCAGCGTCTCGAGGGAGCTTGGGAGGGCAGCACAGAGGGCAAGGTCTTTGAGGCCTTCACAGAATCCATGATCCACGATGGGCCCTTGCCTGACCTGGCAGCCGGATCGAAGCCATACGAGATCGGGGTTGGGATTGACCACGGCGCGGACGCAGGGAGCCAAGTGGCCTGTCTCGTGGCGGTTGACAAGAATGACAAATACCCGAAGGCATACATTCTTGATGAATACATCGCCGGGGCTGCGAGCGGAGAAGCCCACGCACGCGGGATCCTCCAGATGCTCACCCGGAACGGGATGACCCACAACCACGTCGACAAGTGGGTGGGGGATCGAGCCTATGGCGGGAAGCGGAGTGGTGGGCGGATGTCAAACCTTCGATTAATGCAGGGCTTTGAGTCGTGCCTCAACCACAAGCCAGGCCGGCTACCGTTCCGAATCAAGCCCGCTTGGAAGCCTCGATGGTCCGTGTACCATGGCTCAAACCTACTCCATGAGATCATGGAGCGCGACAACTTCATCATCAGATCGCGGTGCAAAGCCACGATCCGATCTATCAATCATTGGGATTTTTCAGATTCGGAATTCAAGCACGCAATTGATGCCATGAGGTACGCAATTTTGTCCATCATCCATGACAAATTCCGCGCTCCTGTGCGCATCCAACTGTATTGAGGTCTTCAAATGCCCAAGCTCACCACCACCACTCCGCAGATGCCCACCCCGCCTGACCCGTTCGAGGCTCAGCGATGGGAGCACACCCGACTCAGGCGGCGCCTTCTCGAGGGCAATTGGAACAACGATCTGAAGGAGCGATACATCCAGCATATGGGCAGCGTTCGCAGCCAGGCCCACGGGGAGCTTGATCTCAGTTCCAACCCGTTCCGGGTGATCTCCCGTGAGCTTGCCGTCCTGTACGATGCGCCGCCCACTATCCGGCACGACCTCGAGAAGGATCCAGCGATCACAGAGTTCTTGGGCGCCCAGGGTACGCTTGCCAATTCGGGCTTGTGGTCAATTATGCAGTGGTTCCAGTCCCGGGTGATTGGATGCCGGGAACACCTGCTCCGCTGCACAGTTGATGCAGCCGGGCTTAGGTATCGCCCGGTATCCCCTGACAAAGTGGTGGCCACCGCCAAGTCAGAATCCCCCGACCAGGCCGATTCGATCCGTGAACTGAGACTCAGGAACGTTGAAGGCAAGGCGACCTGGTGCTGGGATTGGCTGGACATCCGCAACCCATCCGCGCCCGTCTATGCCGTGCATGTGGATGACAAGGGCCGGCTGGGCAGAGACATCACGGCCTCCACTTTGGGCGGGACGTTTTCAGGCGATGCCTATCCGTACCGCTACGCGGACGGATCGCCCTATTTGCCCTATGTCCTGTACCACGCGCAGCGAAGCGGAGATCGGCTCTGGGATCCCTGGGATGGCATGGAGGTCGTGGAGGGATCGCTCAACCTGGCGGTTGCCTGGTCCTTCTGGTTTCATTGCCTGCGGGATGCATCCTGGCCCCAGCGGTACTTGGCGAACCTTGTGCCGGCGGGCCTTTCGGCTGTCGATGCCGACAATGGACGCCGCACTGAAGTCACCACCGATCCCGCTACTGTCATCATCCTTGAATCCAACGCCGACTCAGCCGCGGAGACGGGCCAGCCGATGGTCGGCCAGTGGAGCCAGGCCACCGATCTCGAAAGCCTCGAGCGGGCGATCTCTGCCTTCGCTAATCGCCTGGCGCAGGATGCCGGGGTGTCGCCATCGGACATCCAGCGGCTTGGCGGCACTGCCCGCAGTGGCTATGCCATCGCCTTGACCAACGAGGGCAAGCGACACGCGCAGCGAAAATTCGCGCCCCAGTTCCGCGAGGCTGATGCCCACCTGGTCGGGTTGACCGCTGCGATGCTGAACCGGCATCACGGAACCACGCTTCCTGAGTCGGGCTATTCAGTGCTTTATCAGCAGATCCCGTTGAGCCCGCAAGAGCTTGAGGCCCGCCGCAAGCATGTTTTGGAACTGCTCGAGGCTGGACTGATCGACCGTGTCGCGGCTTATCAGCAGTTGAACCCAGGGCTTTCCGATGACCAGGCGCGCGCCGACCTACAAGCGATTGACGCCGCACGCACCGCTATTCCATTCCTCAACAGACAGGGAGCTTGAACATGGCCTATTCATGTCCACATTGTGAAAAGGACATCGCTGACGCGGTGCCAAAGAGTCGCTTTGATGAGATCTATTCGGAGCGCCGCCAGTTCAAGAAGGAACTGGCAGAAGCCCTGACAGCTGCGGAGACTGCTACCGCAACCGCGACAGATTCCGACGCGCTCCAGGGTCAGATCGCAGAACTGCAAGAAAAGCTGAAAGGCCAGTCTGACTCACATGCCCGCGCGCTCGCTGTCATGGGTGCAGGGATCACAGACGTTGACGATGCCGCGGATCTTCTCGCGGTGTTTGACCGCCGCGCCCCCGAAGGAATCACGGTGGCTGAGTGGTTGGCAGACCCGGAGAAATTGCCGCGGGCGGCCTCCGCACTTCTGCCGCAGCCAGCTGCACCCAAGGCCCCGGAGGAATCCAACGGGGTTGGAACCCCGCCACATCAGCCAGCACCGCAGCCAGCACCGCAGACAGATCGCGGAGCGATCCCGCACACCGCGGCTCCTGGCGCGTACACGCCGGAGGCTATCGCACGGATGAGCGTCGAGGAGTACCGGGAGGCACGGGCCGCCATCAAGGCGTCTGCGAAATCAGCCTAAGAACGCGCGATAATCCTAATTGTGCAAATCCTGGCGACTTGCCGAAACCCGGCGATAATCCAGGTTGAACCTGCCGATCCTTCCTGGGAGGACTGGAGTGGTAGTATAGCGGTAATAGACGGGGAGCCAGCCAGCGGGCACCCAGGGGCCTTTATGGCGATTTTGCGGTATTAGGACTATCTCTTGACCTGGCACGACAAAAGCACTTAGACTGGCCTTGACATTTTCTGATTTGCTCGCCTCGGGTCGCACCCGTAACCGCGGAAAAACGGTGAGTTGTGTGAACAACCAACCAATCCACGGGTGCCCCCATGGCAAACGAAATCTATTACTCTGGCTTGGGCGACCTTCGCCTGGCTGCCGTCCTCCACCAGGAGATCGCTCTCCTTCTTGCTGATCGCGGTTCCCTCCGTGGGCAACCTGCCATCGTCAATTATGGCGATCTGTCGGGCCGCGGCTCCACTGTTCTTGAGGTGCCCCAGGCAGGCCTCGACGGCTACGACCGAATGGCCGCCGTTGCTGAAAACGCCAGCACGTCAAACACTGCTCTCACCGATGCCAGCCCGTCGATCACCATCGCGCGCCAGGCTCTCCAGTACCAGATCTCTGACCTGGCGAACATCACCGATAGCGTGGGCCTCGACACTGACAGGCTTGCCGCCTCGATGGTCGGATCCTATGACATGCGGTTCACCGAGATGATCTGCCAGATTACTGATGACTTCACCGCGACGGCCGGATCTTCTGGCGTCGATATGGTGGTAGCTGATTGGTATGACGCCCAGTTCGCCTTGACGCAGTCCAGCGTCACGGGCCCGTACCTGGCGATCCTGCATCCGGTGCAGCTGACGGACTTCCAGTCCAGCCTCCGGGCTGAAGCTGGCGCCGTCCAATACGTGCCAGCTACTGCGGAAATGCTCGCCATCAAGGGACCTGGCTTTGCCGGCTCCTTCAACGGTGTTGACATCTTCGCAAGCTCGCATGTTCCGACCGCAAACGCTGGCGCTGATCGCGCTGGTGGAATGTTCGGTGCTGGCGCCGTGGGCTATGCCACAGGCTCGCTGACTGCGGTACGCGGTGCGGGCGGCCTGGTTCTGCCTGCCGGTACTCCGGTGGTGGTCGAGTTCGAGCGGGATGCCGCCGGTGCTATGACCACAGTGGTCGGTAATGGATTCCTGGGCGTGGCCATCGTTGAAGATGGACGCGGCGTTTCCATCATCACTGACGCCTGATCGAATTTCCGGGGCGGCCCCGGGGAGCTTAGCTATACCTGCTCCCTGCGGGCCTCCCGGGGTTCGCCCTTTTCACCCTCAACAATCGCCACAAAGGGAGCAACCAAATGGCATTCAACCCAGCTGACACCGACACAGGCGCGATCAAAGGCCGACAGGTCACCAGGCGCAAGTCGAAATCAAAGCGGATCAACCTGCCGCCGTCGCCAAGTTTCATCTTCAAGGCTCACCCCACGCGGTGGGGCATCATTGATGGTGACTGGTGCCCAATACTTTCCAAGATGAAACTGGAGCCCGGGATCGGTGGCGTTGGCCACAATCTCAACGAGGCGAACGCGCGTGAAAACGCCCGCCAATCTGGATGGACGATCCTCGATCCTGACACCGTCGGAGAGGAGTACGTGCAAGTGTATGACGGCACTGGCGGCCCGGTTCACATCGAGAAGTGGGTCACCATCAAGCAAGTGGGCGGGCAAGTCATTCTTAAGCCCGACCTTGACGCATACAAGGAATTCCTTTTCCGCCTGGTGGACAGTGGCCTCATTGAGCCACTGGACGAAGACATCAAGACTGCCATGGTCGCCCAGCAAGAGCAGCGGATCTCGAGGAATGCCAACAAGCTCGATCCGGCTGCCAAGGCGCGCACGGCTGCTGATACGGCCAAGCTCGAGAAGATGAAGAAGCCAACCCGGAAGAAGCCAACCCGGAAGAAGAAGCCCGACGCCAATGCCTGAAAAGACACCACCACGCAAAGCCATCGAGGAGATCACCCGCCGCGCCTTTGACGCGGGTGGCTCTGCGGTGGCGAAGCAAGCAAGGATCGAGGCCACAAAGGCAGCGATCCGCGCTGACAGAAAAAAGAAGGGGTGATCCATGGCCAGCACTGACACCCTCTATTCTGGGATTTTCCTTACGCCTGAGTGGATGGAGCAGGGCCGGGCCAACCTGGTCAAGTGCGTGGTGAAGCGCGAGGGCGCCAAGGTCGCGCCTTCATCTGGCACAGTCACGATCTTCAACGAGAACCAGACCGCGATTGTGGACGGGGCTGCCGTCACCATCACCGGCTCTGTCGCACAGTACACCGTCGCATCCGGCACGATCTCGGGTGAGACCCTGGGCGCGGGCTGGCTGGTCGAGTGGGCGCTGGTCATGCCGGACGGGGTGACGCACACATTCAGGAATGATGCTGGCCTGGTGCGCCGGCGGCTCTATCCAGTGATCAGTGATTCTGACCTCACCCGCAGGCATTCCGATCTTGGGGATCTGCGCCCGTCTTCAATGACGAGCTATCAAGACTATATCGACGAGGCTTGGGCAGAGATTGAGAACCGCCTGATCAGCGAAGGGAACCGGCCATATCTCGTGATGAGCCCGGCGAGTTTCCGCGAGATCCACATGTTCAAAACGCTCGAGCTGATCTTTGTGGATTTCCACATGTCAGCCGGGGAAGGCAAGTGGCTCGAGCTTGCAAATCAATACGGCAAGCTCTACGGCATTGGCTGGAATCGGCTCTCCTTCATCTATGACGAAGACGACGACGGCTTCCCAGACAGCCGCGAAGATCGGCGGTCGGGCGTCGGCACCATCTGGCTCTCTTCTCGGGGCTTCTGATGGCGCTGTCTGTCTCCGCAGTGCGCTCACGCCTGGCCACCGCTGTCGGTGACATCACCGGGTTTAATGAGTCGAAAACCCCCTACACGGCTTTCGCTCGAGATCCCAACAGCGTGGCCCACAAGGGCTTTGCCGTGGGCATGGTGCGAACCGTTCCGATTGGCGACCGTCAGCGGGTGACCGATGGGATGACTGTGCGGTCAACCGCAGCTGTCCGGTTTCTCTATCGACTGCGCCCCAAGGATCAGATCACCGACTATGGCACGGCGCTCGACGCGGAACACGACATCATCAAGGCATGCCTGGCACAGAACAGCACGATCCTCGCCGCGCTCCAAGTGATCTTGGTGGATGTCCCAGTGCGGGAGGTGGACGACTCCGGGGAGTGGTTTTTCGGAGAGGTCCATTTTGATTGCAATCACCTGTTGGCTTTGACATGACCCACAAAGATGCACGCGCCTTGCTCGACCTCCACCTGGCGGGCTGGGCTGATCTTGCTGAACCGCACCTGGCCATCAAGACCGCGGTGGATCCCAAGCATCGTCTCGACTGCATTGCCGCGTTTCACTTTCTGATCTCAAACCCTGAACCCACCAAGCGGGCTTCCAAGAAGACCGCGAAGAAGAAGGAGGCCTAGTCATGGCCATTTCATCTGTCGTTAAAAACTTCCGTGACGGGACGCTTACGCTTGAAGACGGCGCAGGCTCGCCCGCGTCGGTGATCATCCAGTATGAGGCCGGTGATTTTTCGCTCTCCGGGCTCCACCAGAGCACCAAGGAAACGACGACCTACCTTGACCGCGGTGACCTGGCGAGCGTGAGGCACACGAATCGGACGTTCCCCACGTTCTCATTCTCTGCCCACCTGACAGACCTGTCAGACGGCAGCGAAAACACGTTGCCTGACATTATCCTCAAGTCTGGCAATTTTGGATCAGCCGTTTCAACCCTGGGCGCCAGCGCGGATGTCTATACGCTGAAGCTCACTTGGACAATTGAGGGAACGGATCACGGAGACACCGCCGATCATGTGATCACCCTCGATGACTGCCGGGTCTCTCTTGACATCGCTGAAGGCGATCCAAACTCCTTCAGCGTCAGCGGGACCGTCTATGGCGGAATGACTCTGACTTGATGGCCAAACGGGAGCAAACCATGACCAACGGACAAGCGACGATCAGCCTTGGTGGCCAGGATCATCCCGTGCATCTGCCTGGGTTCGCAGAGCGGGAAGACCTGGTTATCGCCTGGCAGCGAGAAGAGGCGCGACCCAGGCGGCAAATCTGGGCGCTCTGCGCGGCCCTTGGCCTTGCCGTCCCTGGGCTCCAGGCCCCGGGCATCAAGGCGTACGAGGCCACTGACTACAGCCCCGCTGCATATGGCCGGCAGGTTTACAATTCCCTGATGGGGCGCGGGCTGCCTCGCGAAGAGATCATCAGCACTGCGATCACTGTCATCACCATCGTTTGTGAGTCGCTGTTCCCTCGCCAGGAGGAGGTCACAAGCCAAGAGGTTTTTACCGAAGCCGCAGAGGCGGCGCCGACCTGACAGCCACCCACCTCTCCCTCGTCTATGGGGATCGTCCTGGGTGGTTTGCAACATTGAACAGAGAGGAACAGATCGCCGTGCTCGCCTATGACCGAATCCGAAACGCGACCCGGCGATCCTCGCGTTCTCAGCTGCGGTCGGATGTCACCATCGCCAAGGATGCTGAATCGTTCTGGCTGGGTGACCAATGAGCGCGTTTCGTTCAAGGGTCGTTGTGGGAAAGGGGCGGGCAGAAGCCACGATTGATCAGCCCTGGGTCAAGGATGTCGAGCGCGTCATCACGCGCGCGTTGCCACGGTCATTGAAGATGATCCAAAAGGTCGCCGGGGAAGTCGAGGAGGACGCCCGCCGCCTTTGGCCTGCTCGCCTGGTATCCACCAGGCGGCGGAACTGGGCTTTACGGTCCTTGAGCGAGGGCAACCGGGAGCCCTACCGGGTGGTTTTGGGAGAGGCGCGGCGGGCCTATGCGAAGGCGAAAACAGATCCGGCCCGGAGTCGCAATCAGTTTGAGCAAGTCACCCGCCTGACCCGTGATTCACTTGCTGTCGCGGTTCGCAACCGGGCTTCCTATGCCTACTACATCAAGCCTGCCTGGCCATATGAAGACGTGATCAATGATGAGAAGAGAGTGAAGAATCCAGCGGTGGACCTCCTTCTCAAGCCGGGCGCCAAGGGCCGACGTATTGACGACCTGGTGCGAGTCCTCGCAGACGAAATGCTGAAGATTGCTGGGGGTCGCTGATGGCTGGCGCATCGAGAACCGTTGAGATTTCCTACAAGGCGGACATTGCCAATCTCAAGGCAAACCTAGAGAAAATCCCAGGGATCACAGAGAAGGAAGCCAAAGCCATGGTGAAGGCTTTGGACCGCAACCTTCAGAAGGCAGAGAAGGCAGCGAAGCGGGCAGCAAAAAATTCTCGCAAAGAATGGAAGCAATTTGGAAGCCAGATCGGCAAGGTCGCGGTTGGGGTCGCTGCCGCCACAACAGCTATTGTTGCCTTCAACCAGAAGATCGCAGACTCCAAAAATGAACTTCTGGATATGTCCACCAGAACAGGGATATCTGCGGAAACCCTCGCAGGTTTGCGCCTGGCTGCGGAGGGATCTGGGCTTGAGTTTGCTGGCCTGTCCCGATCCCTTGCCCGGGTGCCTGTGCTTCTCGCAGATGCGGATCGCGGGGTGGTCAAGGCAAAAGACGCCTTTGCAAATCTTGGGGTGGCGACCCATACCGCTTCTGGCGCACTGAGATCCGGTGATGTGGTGTTCCGCGATGTGATCGCGTCGTTGGCTGGGATCGAGGATGAGACGACCCGCGCAGCGCGCGCGGCTGATCTCTTTGGCGCCTCCGGTACCAAGTTGCTTCAAGCTCTGGGTGATCCAACTGCCCTTGATACCTTCATTGATGCCGCGCGCGATTTCGGTGTCAACGTGGGACCAGGCGCAGCGGAAGCCGCGGCCAATTGGCAGCGGGAAATGGCCGGGCTCAAGACTGCCGCGTGGGGCGCAGCTGATGCGATTGGGGAAGGACTGGGCGCGGGTGGTGCTGCCGGGGTGATCAACGATCTGGCCGCGGGCCTCGTTTTCATGGGGTCCGCAGCCTCAGAATCATTTGACCTGGTTGCCCTCGCAATCCAGACGATCAAGTGGCCCGCCGCCGTTTTTGATGATGGCCTTGCCGGGCTGAAAAAGTGGCGCCAAGAATCGCGGCAAATGGTCCGGGCAACGAAGGGGATTGACGAGGTACTGGAAACTGCCGTTGACAAGATGGAACGGTACCAGCGAGCACAGCGCAAGATCGTTTCTGTCTCAAGTGGAGCAGGGCCGGGCGGGGTCTTCACCAAGGACAAAGCCGGGGCATCCTCCGCAGCGAGTGAGATCGAAAAACTGATCGAGGCAGAGGAGGCACTTGACCGCATCAGAAAGAAGGTCAACGCTGACCAATTGACCGACGCGGATAAAATCGAAGAGGCATACCAAGCCACGGTTGCCAGCATTGACGAGCAGGCGGCCAAATTAGGTGAGACTGACGAGATCCGCGCAGCCCGCCAAGAAGCGTGGGCGCGTAACCTTCGGGATATATTCGAGCTTGAGGCGCAGCAAGCCGAAGAGTTGCAGGCGATCAAAGACAAGCAATTTAATCTCGAGCAGAAACAGATTGAAGAAATCGAAACGGCCAACGCCAGAGCCGCAGCCCAGGCCGCCCAAGATCACCAAAACAAACTGAATCAGATCGCAGACGAGCGGGAGGCGTTCGTCTCTGGCTTGGGTGATTCATTGGCTGGTATGAGCGCGTTGGTGGAAGAACTGGCGATGCAGCAAGCGGAGGCGACCGGGGATGCCAATATGCGGTTGTTCAACTTTGCCAAAGGGGCCGCCTTGGCTGAAATCGCGATAGCCACCGCGGTTGGAATCGCTAACATTTGGAAGGAATACGGGCATATTCCGCCCGCAGCTGCCGCACTCACCGCGGGATTAGTGGCAAACAATGCCGCACAATTTGCGGCAGTGGCAGGCCAGGAGCCCCCAACGTTCCACATGGGCGGTCTTATTGGTGGCGGCTCTGACTCGCAGACGATCTCAGCCCTGCGGGGTGAGGCGGTGCTCACGCGCCAGGCGGTGTCCCGCATCGGTGAGGGCGGGGTCAACGCCCTCAATCGCGGTGAGTCACCTGGTGGTGGTGTTGTGGTCCTCAACGCATACAAGCACTTTGATCGGTTCGCCCGTGATGAAACCCGCCGCGGTGGGCAGCTGCGCCGGGCCATCAAGGGCAATTCCAGAGTGGGTGCCAAGGGATTCTGATGGCAATCGACAAATCAAAAGACACGCTCCGCGGACTCCTGGTCATGGACCCCCGGATCACCTCTGATCTGTGGGCCGCGGAATCCACCGTCACGCAAGCGGGACCGCAGCCTGGCACCCCGGAAGCCCAGGGGAACTATGACCTGGTGCTCAGTTCGTCAGGAACCCAGGCCGCATCAAAGGCTTTGCGGGTTCAAGCTCTCGAGGGTGGCCACCCTGAGCCCAATGGTGGTGGGTTCGTCTGGCAAGAGGATGGTGACACCGCCTGGCGAGGTCACGACGTGCCCGCAGTGATCACCGCGTGGGAGGATGTCGTCTGGACAGATGGGACCGGGGCTATCGGCTACACGCGGGATCCGCATGCCGTCACCCTGGCTGATGGAACAGTGATCGCTGCCTACCAGGATCGTGACCTGATCGGATCCAAGACCCGGGTGGTGGCTCGCACCAGGAACGCATCGACGGGCGCCTGGTCAAGCATCGTCGCCATCCATGAGCAGACCCTCGCGCCCACCGTTGCTGACTTTCACCCGTGCCTGGTCGTGCTGCCTGATGAGCGGATCCTCCTGTTCCACTGGATCGAGGACACAACCAACGAGGTTGCCCAGATCCGTATGCATTTCAGCACTGACAGCGGCGCGACATGGACCCTTGGCGGGTCGCATGTTTTGAAAGATGACGTATCCATCGCCGCCTCTTCTGGCGGGTGGAAGCCAACCCGGATCCGCGGCGCATATGCGGACGGTCAGATCGTCCTGATTGCCCAGACCCAGTCAAACAACACAAGCCTTGATCCGCGCGAGTTGTGGCACCAGTGGGCGTCCTCGTCAGCTGGCACCCGCTTCGATCTCATTGAGACAGGATCAGGCACAGACATCTGGCTGGGTGGGCATGACGTGGTCGTGACGGGTGGCAAGTTCGGCCTGATTCACATTGGCGGCACGAATGCAGAGGCAACCGTGGTGTTCCGCGGCCTGGCCAGCGCATACGCCAAGGTATCGACAGCGGACCAGATTGCGATTGATTCGGCGAACAACTACGCCACCCATTCTGGCGCGGTCTACACTGACGCTGGTGACCTGGCTGCCGTTGAGGACGATGGCGGCACCTTGTGGGTCTTTGGTCGCATCACAGGCGGCTCTGGGGCTGAGTGTGTGTCGCATCTGTCATACGATGCCGGTGATACTTGGAGCGGGGTTGGCGATTCCAACGCCTTCGCAGAACTTGGCCAGTGGTGGACGAGCTACCTGACCACGACCTATCCCACGAATTTCGCGGTGACCTGGCAAGCTGGACGGGTGATCCTGCTCCACAATTGGGAAGCGCCCACCGCCAACGAGGATGACAGCCTTGGCGCCATGTACCTGGGCGGGTATTCAACGCTGACCATGCCTGGCCTCACGCTGTTCAAGCAGGCAGAGGATCGGGTGGGCTGGCTGCGGAACTGGTTGCCGTTTGAAACCCCTGACAATGCTGGATGGACAGCCACTGGAGCGGGGACATCCACGCTCGGATCTGGCGCGATGACGATCACCACGTCTGGAAATACCCGTTACTTCAATGTGGCCCCGCCAATCACATCGACCCCGGCAGAGGGCGCGATTGCCACTGGCACCGTCAAGCTCACAAGTGGCGGGAGCCTGGCCAATGATTCCTGCTCCCTGCGGCTCAAGCTGGAGGACGGCTCCGCGGGCTACGAGGTGGCGGTCCGCTGCGACTTCAGCCCGGCAAAGATCCGCTTTGCAGACATCAACGCTGGTGCCGCCATCGGCAGTGATTACACCGTAGTTTCCGCCTGGGCTGAGCCTGTCCAATTCATCGTCGCCATGGATGACGGGAACGCCTCTTTGTGGGTTCGGCAGTTCTCCACAGATGCGGATCGAGAGTGGACGCTGGCGGCAAGTTCGACTGGCCTGACATCATCAGGCGGCGGCGGCTCTGATAACATCCAATTCGGCCACGGGACATCCGGCAGCACGGGCAGCGAGTGGACCGGGGTGCAGTTCGTCAACGACACCTTCACGGGTCAGGGCTTGGCCACTGGCCAGACCAACCCAGACGACCTCTTCCCGCGGGCTTTCGCTGGGCCAGGATACGCGCAATGGGTGGACGGTGGCACCCGGATCACTGCTCACGATGGCCCGGCACGATCTGGCGATACCTGGCACATTGACACCCGGTATGACTTCCCCATTGAGCGGGTGTTTCCGGCTGAGAGCCCGACGCCCCGGGTCGCCTGGCGCAGTACTGGCGTGACAGAAGAAACCATAGCCCTGCCCCTGGACGCGACCCTCTTGGGCACAGACGAATCAAACCCGCTGGTGGACACCATCGGGATTGCGCTGTTGAACATCAATTTCCGCCTGGCCTATCTTGAAGGCTATGACGACGGCACTTCGGCGTGGGTCAACCTGGCGAGCATCGACGCTGCGAAACACCTTGGCGGCCTGAGCTATGACCGGCAGGGAAACACGATCATCCCGTCAAGCTCCAACGCCTCGACGGATGAGCCATACCTCGCGCTGAATGAGTGCGCGGGCGGTGTGTTTGAGTTCAGTACAGGCAACGTCCGGCGCATCAAGACCAATAGCGCGGGTCTATGGACGGATGGCGCCGCGTCAAAGCCGCGCCTTGTGCTCGAGGACATCACCGGAGGCGAGGCCACCACAGGCACCACAGTGGCTGATATTTGGATGCCCAATGTATGCGTGCTGGTCAACCTCCTGGGTGCCACCTATGCGGGCTACCGCTTGCGGATCGCAGCTGGCACGAACGTCGATGGGTATTTCCAGATCGGAAGCCTGATCGTGGGCCCGGTGGTCTACTTCGGAACTCAGTATTCCTGGGGACGGTCCACTGAAACCGCGGCAAATGTTGACCTGGTGGAGCAACTCGACGGGGTGACCCGCGCCAAGGTACTGGGTCCAGCTGCCCGGATTGTCGAGTTTGCATGGACAGACGGCATAGACACGTCAAACGTCAGCGGGAATGGCCCAACGGGGAACTACATAAAGGCCACGGATTCAGTTGGCGGCCTTCCAGTTGCCACCCACCAGGATCCTCCATCGCTGATTGATGGCCTGGTGGGGATGCTCGACGGGCCAGCAACCCCGGTGGTCTACCTCCCGCGGGTGAACAAGGACACCGACCTCACCCACCTGACCCACCGGGATTCCTTTGTGGCGATCCGACTCACCAGCCCCGCGCGCGTCGAGTCGATCCACGGGGAGGAACGCGATCAAAGCGTGGGCGAGGTGGTGCGGGTGGCCACCATCACCGGGCGTGAGCTTATCTAATGCCCGCCGTTCTCTCCCGCGCTGACCTGGTCGCCGCTGCGCCCGTCTGGCTTCTTGAGGTCACGTGGGCGGGTCGCGTCTTCCGCTTCTCTTCGCGCCCGGTCGATCTCGCCTCAGATGATGGCGCCGTCACATTTGAGGGCGGCCTTGAGGATCCAGAGTTCAGCCTGTCTCTTCAGCGGCTCAGCACATCCCCCCAGGGCCAGAGCGTCAGCGTTGAAGTTCACTTCCCGGTTGATGTGGCCAAGGAGCGCCGCCACGGCTTTGACCTTGGAGCAGCCACCGCAGAGCTTTCGATGGTGCTCGAGAAGTGGGGAACGATTCAGCAAACCTGGGAAGACCGATTCCGGCTGATGGCTGGGCGCGTCATCAATCCACAATGGGGCGACCCCACCCGGGGATCTGGCTGGGCAGCGTTCACGGTTGAGGAACAGGCCTATGATGATGCCTCGCGGCTGATGGGCAACGCGCCCACGGTGAGCTTTGACACATGGACAGCCCCGCACCTCGATCACCTTGGAAAGGCGTACCCGCAGATCATCGGGTCACCAGGCGCGTACATCGATCCGTCAGACGGCTCCGCGGAAACGGTGCGCGGAAGCCCGGCGTATATTGTGGAATACACCACTATCTTTGCGGGAAATGAAGCGGACAAGCTCGTCATTGCAGGGCACCCAGTCCACGCCACTGCGGTGACTGTGATTGATGGTGACGACGCCGAGGAAACCTTTCCTATCGCCCATGAGCAAGACGATCAGGGCCGCCTTGTAACTACGGTGACAGTGACCGGCGCATCCACCATTGATCTGACAGACGCAGAATTCTGGATCGCCTGGCACAGTGGTGGCGGCCTGGCCAGCCCATTTCAGCCATCAGCGTCCCTGCGCGGCGCGGGTGATGTCTGCCGCTGGGCTCTGTCCTATTCGTCTGTCCCCGTTGACCATGGCCGCTGGGCTGCCGCTGCCGCATTCCTCAACCGCTTCAAGATCGACACCTACATCAACGACATCGACGCCACCCCGTGGGAGTGGCTGAGCGATCATGTCCTGCCCCTGTTGCCAATCACAATCCAGCGCGGCCCGGACGGGCTCTATCCAGTGGTCATGGACCTGGCCGCGGGCGTCAATGATGCCACCGCGGTGACCGCTGGCCCGGACTTCTTACGGGTTGGTCCGGTGACGGCTGAGAAGCCACGGGCCGACGTGGTCAACCATTACACCTTCGACTATGCCAAGGACGGCAGCACGGGCGACCACTTCCGGCGCGCCCGGCTCGAGAGCGACCACGACACCACAGACCCGCAGGCTATTTCCAACTGGTACGTGAAGGTATCAAAAGACCGCTATGGAGAGCTTCGGGCTACGGATGATTCTGACGTTGTCTTCGACGATGCCACCGCTGTCTCCGTCATGGAGTGGCGCAGCCGGGTTGAAGGCTTCATCCCGTCCACCGTGCCCTATGATGCCGACACCAGCTGGGGTTGGGTCACCCTGGGCCAGATCATCGCGATCACTGACGATGACCTCTTCTGGACGGATCAACTTGCAACCGTGATTGAAAAGGCCTGGAACGGAGTTGGATGGAGCTTTACGCTTCTGATTGACGACGACCTGGCGAGAGATTCCCATTCAACTTGAGAGGACAGCATGGCCAAAGATTACTCTGGATTGAACACCTTCCCCGCGATCAAACGCTGGACCCTGGCTGGTGGCGTGGACGATGCCACCAAGGTGACGTTGCCAAGCTCAGCCGAAAAGATCAGCTTTCGCTTCAACACCAATGACGGGAAGATCGCTTTTGGTGGTGATGATGCCGCAGTGGTTGAGAGCGATCACGCCACGATCCCCGCGGATACGTGGATGGAGCTGACGTTTAAGGGTCGCGGCGGTGGCCAGGCGCAAGACCACATCATGCTGGCCAGTGGCACGGCATCCACAGTGGTCGAACTGATGATGGAGGACGTGGGCTGATGCAATCCAGAGGAGGAGGAGCAATTGCAGCACCGGGTTTCACCCAGGGCGGAATCGACGGCTTGAGGTTGTCCTGGGTGAACGCATCGACAGTTCAGATCGGCATCGGCAAGGCGCGGGATTCTGCGGATGCTGCCAACGTCGAGTTGACGGGAACGCAAAACATCGACATCACAGCGAGCGGAATCAATGGTCTGGACACTGGCTCTGAGGCAACCTCAACGTGGTACAGCGTCTGGATCGTTTCGGGCTCGTCAGGCACGGGTGGGCTTTTGAGCACGTCGGCGACGGCTCCCACCCTGCCGGCGGGGTATGACGTTTCCAAGCGCCGACTCGGATGGGTCTACAATCATTCCGACGATGACCTTCAGAACTTCGATATGGAAGGTTCAGGAAGAGATCGGACTACGTGGTGGCATGAAAGCGGCCCGGATTACCTGAATGTTTTAACCGATGGTACTTCTAACGGAAGCTGGTCGGAGGTCGATGTCTCGAGCAGAGTTCCTGCGACGGCGGATAGCATGTGGGTACGGGGCTATTCCGGTGCGGGAGGCACCGTCTCCTCACGCGTAAGGCCATCAGATTACACCATCACAGCCGCCTACATGTTGCTGATCCACGACGAGGCACGCTGGGGATTTCAGCGATTTTTCTGCGTAGACACCAAGGCCATCCAATACTACTCGGACTCTGGAACGCCGCAGATAACGATAGGCATTAAAGGCTGGAAGGAGACTATCTAATGGGGTTGCCTAGACAAGTTTTGTATGAGTTGAACACGGGTCGAGTCCTGATGAACGGGTATTGTGATTTCACCAAAAATGCGTTTTATGATGAAACACTCCATGGAATCATCGAAAATGATGTTTTTGTTTTCACTGGTGGGTGTTCATGGAATGAGGCTGGTGAAGAAGTATTTTGGTACTACGATGCGGACAACGAGGCGTTCATCGACACACCTCCTGGGGTGGACTGATGCGATCAAAGGCCAGCACGGGGACATTCACAACGACGACGGTTGATGCCACTGAGCCCAAGGTGGTTTTTGAACTGGACTTCACCAGCGACATGACCACGCAGGATGTGTCGGCTTCGGCCTCGTGGTCAAGCACCGTGGACCATGACATCAAGAAAGCCGATGGAACCACCACGAAGGTAATCCTGTCGTCTTCCTATACAACCGGGACGCTGCTGGTGGCGGACGTGGACGCGGTATCCGGTACTGGGATCACGGTCAGTTGCGACGAAAACGCGGCTGCCAATGAAAATATGCAATGGGCCGTACCATTGCCAGTCACGACGGGCGCGGGCGCCCTGGCCGATTGGGACCCAGATCGCGACAAGTGGATGGTCGAAATACTGATCGAGGACGTTGTCTTTGGGAACAACTCGGACATGATTATGGCCGTGGTCTCATCGGGAAAAAGCTACGAGCCGTCCGTCGGCGCCTCGTATGGCTGGGAAT
>Ga0208029_1000721_pt1 | contig 18229 bp, 16 predicted proteins | sample MalvireepMed_s12_FD_184242 | JGI IMG/M metagenome (GOLD analysis project Ga0208029, IMG submission 184242) | Marine viral communities from the Global Malaspina Expedition - Malaspina viral metaG DeepMed_s12 (SPAdes) (version 2) | ecosystem: Environmental > Aquatic > Marine > Oceanic | place... | reverse complement strand
GCTGGGATTGGTAGTTCCTATTCCCACTTGGGCATAGAAATAAAAATTTCCGACAAAAAAGAAGAGTACACATTTTTTCATACTTACACATTTAAAATTAAATGGTAAGTCAAGCCGCTGATAGGGAACAGCTTATGGTAGATTTGAGCTAAACTAAATTAGAAAAAATCTACTATAAAACAAATTAACAGCTGAAAATCAACAACTTATGATTTTTCTTCAATATCGAATGCTTCATCAGGCGCTTTATTAGGATTATAATTAAATAAGCCCTCTCCTTTTGCGATTACTGAAGAAACCGTAGCATCTCCCGTAACGTTTACAACGGTTCTACACATATCGAGAATACGATCTACAGGGAAAATGATACCAATCCAAGCCGGATTTAAGCCTACAGACTCTAATACAATAATAAGCATTACAAGACCCGCACTAGGAACCGCAGCAGAACCTATAGACGCTAAAGTAGCGGTCAATACGATAGTCAGTTGTTGGCCAATAGTAAGGTCAATCATATGCAGCTGCGCAAGAAAAACAACGGCCACCGCCTGATACAAGCAGGTACCGTCCATATTTACAGTGGCTCCAATAGGCAATACAAAACTGGTCACCTTTTTATCAACGCCCAGATTATCCTCAACACATTCCATCGTTACAGGAAGGGTCGCCGCACTACTTGAGGTTGAGAATGCTAAAGTTTGCGCAGGCCCCATCGCTCTAAAAAAGCCAAAGTAGGACACCTTTCTTACAAAGATCTTAAACACTAACGGATAGATCACAAAGATCATAAGCGCCAAACCACCAAAAACAGTAAGCGAATACCAACTCAAGCCTTTAAAGATCTCTACTACTTTCCCGATATCATTGCCGGCCATTTGGCTTACCACACCTGCAAGTAATGCAAATACAAAAAATGGAGCCGCTTGCATGGTAAAGTCTACCATTTTCAAGAACACCTCCATAATACCATCAACTGCTTTGGTTACCGGTGCCACTTTCTTTTGATCTATAAAGAGCATACTGATCCCAAAAAACAAACCGAAGAAAATGACCTGTAGCATCAAGCCATTATCTGCAAGCGAACTAAAAAAGTTGTCAGGTACTATATCGACTAAAGGCTGTAAAGGCCCGGCATCTTTAGTAGCATCTGCCGCTTGCATTTTATCGTTCATCGAAGCGTCTTGCAAATCGCTCTTTGTCAAATCTGAAATCTCTCGAGCGCGATCCATAAATTCAGGATCTTGCAGATAATTAATTCCGTCTTTGATCACATAGCCCTCTTCTGCAGCCCAAATCTCATAACTGATACGGTTGTCAATTCGGCTTTGCTCATCAATAAGTTTCCCGGGTTTTATAAGATTGACCATGGTAAGTCCCATTCCTACGGCAAGCACGGTAGTAAGCAAATAAGCCAGAAGCGTCTTCCCTCCCATTCTACCTAAACTTGCGGGATCACCAAGATTGGCAACACCACTTATAATTGAAAAAAGCACCAGTGGAACTGCAATAAGTTTTAAAAGATTGATAAAGATCTTTCCAAAAGGAGCGATCCAGTCTATCGTAAATTGACTCCATCCTAATTGGCTAGAAATTAAGGCCCAAACGATACCCAGAACGAGACCAATAATTATCTTCCAATGTAGTGCGATTTTCTTCATAAATAGGTGCTTTATTACTTTGAGCTGAAAGATAAACAAAATCCCTATCTAGTGTAAGCCTCAGCGCGCTTTTGATGCGGAATTGTTAGTAAATCCTCGATTTTGTAGAAAAATAAATAAGAAGATTTTAAGCAGACTACCTCGTGAAAACGCATAAGGTTTTACTGAAATCCTGTTTTAATCAAAAGGCATTTAGTCTAAGGCGGCGTCAAAAAAAAAGCTTCAGTGGTATACTGAAGCTTTTTGTAAATAATTATGTAAATGCTAAATCTTTGAGCCCTGGTTTAATAGCATATAATCTGCCAAAACCAATGCTGCCATTGCTTCAACAATAGGCACCGCACGAGGCACGACACAAGGATCGTGACGCCCTTTACCTTGCATTTCGGTAGCATTTCCTTCTTTATCAATAGTCGGTTGGTTTTGCATAATGGTTGCAACAGGTTTGAACGCTACTCGAAAATAAATATCCATCCCGTTGCTTATTCCACCTTGAATACCACCGCTCAGGTTGGTCTTCGTACTTCCGTCTGCATTAAAAAGATCGTTGTGTTCGCTTCCGCGCATAGAAGCTCCGTGAAAACCGCTTCCGTATTCAAAACCTTTAACCGCGTTGATCGAAAGCATCGCTTTACCCAATTCGGCGTGCAATTTATCAAAAACCGGTTCGCCAAGACCAACAGGCACATTTTGAATCACGCACATCACGGTCCCGCCAATGGTATCTCCTGCTTTTCTAATTTCTTTGATCTTATCGATCATTTTTTCTGCGAAAGCCTCATCAGGGCAACGCACGATATTCGATTCGATCTTATCAAAATCCAATTCCTGATAGGGTGTCGTCATATGAATATCTCCTACCGAATCAACAAATGCATTGATCTTGATATCCTTCAAAAACTGCTTAGCGATCGCTCCTGCCGCTACTCTACTAGCAGTTTCCCGCGCTGAAGATCTTCCGCCGCCGCGATAATCACGTACACCATATTTCTGGTCGTAGGTATAATCGGCGTGTGAAGGACGATAGGTATCTTTAATATGGCTGTAATCGTGTGACTTTTGATTGGTATTCACAATATTGAACCCTATAGGAGTTCCTGTAGTTTTTCCTTCAAAAATCCCCGAAAAGAAATTCACCGAATCCGGCTCTTTACGCTGGGTTACAATTTTAGATTGCCCAGGTTTGCGGCGTTCCATATCGCGATAAACCAGATCCAGATCGATCTCGATCCCGGCGGGACAGCCGTCTATGATACCACCTATAGCTTCCCCGTGAGATTCTCCAAAAGTGGTAAGAGTAAATAATTTTCCAAAAGTATTACCTGCCATAACAAATTGTTGAGTGGCGAAAATAATGTGTTTTTAGCTAAAAGCCTTACCTAGAATGCGCTAATTGAAACTAAAAATCTTAAAAGACTAAAATTATTTAATAATCACATAAAGCTACCGTAACACCTATGCATGTAATTTGTTAAAAATCATATTCTTTGAAACGAAAAGTTGAACTCGTTATTCTTTCTGATGTGCATCTGGGTACTTACGGCGCGCACGCAAAAGAACTGGTAAGTTATCTACAAAGTATAAAACCTAAAACACTGGTTTTAAACGGAGACATCATCGACATCTGGCAGTTTAGAAAACGGTATTTCCCAAAATCGCATTTGCAGGTGATCAAAAAGATCATTTCGTTGGCTGCTAAAGGAACCAAAGTCTATTACATCACAGGAAATCACGACGAGAAGCTGCGGAAATTCAGTCCGGTGGAATTTGGAAATATTTCTATTCTTGACAAGTTGGTTTTGAATTTAGACGGAAAAAAAGCCTGGATTTTTCACGGTGATGTGTTTGACGCTTCGATACAGCACACCAAATGGATCGCCAAACTGGGCGGTTGGGGCTATGATTTTCTCATCATTCTCAACAGCTTTATCAATTGGTGTCTGGTAAGCTTAGGAAGACCGAAATATTCGCTATCTAAAAAAATCAAAAACAGCGTCAAGAAAGCCGTGAGCTTTATCACCGATTTTGAAGAAACAGCTGCCGAGCTCGCTATCGAGAACCATTTTGACTATGTGATCTGCGGGCACATTCACCAACCTCAAATGCACAAGGTTGAAACGCCACAAGGCGACTGCCTGTACCTCAACAGCGGGGATTGGATCGAAAATCTTACTGCATTGGAATACGATAAAGGCATCTGGTCTTTAATGGAATATGAAAAACAAAACCTACCGGAAACACAAGAGGATGAATCAGTAAATACCGAGATCGATCCTGTTGCGCTATTGGCTTCGATTAAAACATTTTAATCTAAAATCTTCAGCTTTGCAAAACGCAATAAGAGCTTTTTGATTCCGCCGGTTTGAAATTGAATTTCTGCTTTTTGATCCTGCCCTGCGCCTTCTAGGTTCAACACCTGCCCACGACCAAAGCGGCTGTGTTCTACGTGCATTCCTTTCTGAAGTTTTCCGTTGAGTTCATCGGTTTGTGGCGCCGAAGCAGCTTGAGGGCGTAACTTTCTTAACTTGCGCAACTGCTCTTCAGAAGGTTTACCCATTGTAGGCGGCGTCCCGCTCACCGGTTTTTTTAGGCGTAATTTACTCTTATCGGGTTCGCCAAAAATATCGCTATCAATCATCGGTTTGTAGCGATAGGTATCCATTGGCGTTTGGATATCTAAATATTGCTCATCGATCTCTTCAATAAAACGGCTGGGTTCTGCATCTATAAGTTTTCCCCATCGGTATCTCGATTCGGTATAGGTAAGATAGGCTTGTTTTTCTGCCCGCGTTAGTGCCACATAAAACAGGCGACGCTCTTCTTCGAGTTCGCTACGCGTGTTCATACTCATTCCGCTAGGGAACAGATCTTCTTCCATTCCCACAATATATACATATGGGAATTCTAGTCCTTTTGCCAAGTGAATCGTCATCAGCGAAACACGATCTACATCATCAACTTCCTTATCCATATCTGTTGCCAAAGCAACATCTTCTAAGAATTCGGTTAAGCTTCCGGTGGCGTCAGCGATTTCTTTTTGCCCTTCCACAAAATCGCGCATCCCGTTGAGTAATTCTTCAATATTCTCAATTCGCGCGATCCCTTCCGGCGTACCGTCTTTTTTGAGTTCTTGTAATAATCCGGTCTTACGCGCTACGGTTTCTGCAACGGCAAAAGCATCTTGATTTTCGCTCATAATCTTAAAGCTGTGAATCATATTCACAAAATTATAGAGCTTGTTTTTTGTGCTGTTGTTGATGTTGATATCCAGATGCTGAATATTCTCCATCACCTCAAAAATAGAGCGGTTGTATTGTTTAGAAGCGATCGTCAGACGATCAAGTGTAGTCGCTCCAATTCCTCGGGCCGGATAGTTGATAATCCGCTTTAGTGCTTCCTCATCATTAGGATTAATCAAAATGCGCAGATACGCCAGCACATCTTTAATTTCTTTACGCTGATAGAATGACAATCCTCCAAAAATACGATAGGGAATTTCGCGCTTACGCAAGGCATCTTCCATCGCTCGCGATTGTGCATTAGTTCTGTACAAGATCGCGAAATCACTATGCTTGAGTTGCTGATTCATCTTGGTCTCAAAGATGTTACTTGCCACATAGCGACCTTCTTCCCCATCGGTCAAAGAGCGATGCACAACGATTTTGGGTCCGGGATCATTTGCAGTCCAAACCACCTTATCGAGTTTGGTCTGATTGTGCTCAATCACCGAGTTTGCGGCTTCAACGATATTCTTTGTGGAACGATAATTTTGTTCCAGACGATATACCTGTACGTCGTCATAATCCCGTTGAAAATTGAGAATGTTATTGATATTCGCTCCGCGGAAAGCATAAATACTCTGTGAATCATCTCCTACCACACAAATATTTTGATAACGATCTGCAAGCGCTTTTACAATAAGATATTGAGAGTGGTTCGTATCTTGGTACTCATCTACCAAAATGTATTGAAAACGCTTTTGATACTTGGCTAAAACTTCAGGAAAACGCGCCAATAATTCATTGGTACGTAGCAATAAATCATCAAAATCCATCGCTCCGGCTTTAAAACAGCGATCCACATATTCTTTATAGATTTCTCCCAGACGTGGTTTTTTGGCCATGGCATCGGCTTCCATCAATTCAGGATTTTGAAAATAAGCCTTTACGGTGATCAAGCTGTTTTTGAAAGAAGAAATACGGCTATGAACCTGTTTGTATTTATAAACGTCTTTATCCAGCCCCATTTCTTTGATAATCGCCGAAATAAGACGTTGTGAATCCTGAGAGTCGTAAATAGTAAAGTTGGGCGGAAATCCTAGATGATGTCCTTCAATACGCAGAATCTTGGCAAAAACCGAGTGAAAGGTTCCCATCCACAAGTTTTTGGCTTCGCTATTCCCTACAATAGTTCCGATACGGGATTTCATCTCCCGCGCCGCTTTGTTTGTAAACGTAAGCGATAAAATATTAAATGCGTCAACCCCTTGTTGCATCAAGTGTGCAATACGCATTGTAAGTACTCTGGTCTTTCCTGAACCCGCTCCGGCAATCACCATCATCGCACCCTCTTTTTGTAAAACCGGTGCGCGTTGTGCTTCATTTAATCCTTCTAAAAGTGCCTCCAAAACAATTGATTTTTAAAATAAATATGTACCACATCAACGATTGAAACAACGCCAAAACGCAACTGTGGTACTAAAAGGCGAAAATTAAGGAAACTTAATTTTTTATCAGAATACGAAACCGTTTAGTTATCAAGAATTTTTCGGCTGCCAGGCTTCCATTTATTCTGTCCTAATAATTTCTGTTATCAAATTGAATTTTTAACACATTTACACGCAACGTTTTAAAAATGCGGTATCTAATTAACAACAATCAATCAAAAATGAACATTATGAAAAAAGCTTACTTTTTTCTTTTTCTCCTATTAAGTATTTCCTTGAGCTCTTGTACCGAAGACGGCGCGCTATCCGGTACAGAAGAAGCTTATGCCGATGATGGTTTTGCATCTTCAGATACCGAAGGTGGTTCGTCTGGCGGAGGTAGCGGTGACGGCTCACAAGACAACTCAGGAATCGTTACCGCAGGTGAATGGAATGATCTTACCAATTGGAGTTTCTGGCAAAACCTGCTCAATCAAGAAGAAGCAGATACCTTCACAACAAACTGGAAATTCAATACTGCAAATCGGTTTTCATTTCAGCTCACTGACGCAAATAACCTTCCTGCGGTAGATATTTCAGTAAGTGTGCGTCAAGGCGCAACAATTATTTGGGAAGCAAAAACCGACAATCACGGAACTGCAGAACTTTGGGTTGATCTTAAAAACAACAGTCAAAAGGCAACTGATGTCGCTACTTATAAATTTTATATTGGTAACGAGCAGCTGTTTACAACAATCAAACCCTTTTCTGAAGGAATTAATAGCATACAACTGAATACCAGCACGCCGGTATTTACCAAAGTTGATTTGGCTTTTATCGTAGATGCAACCGGATCTATGGGAGATGAAATGGAATTTCTAAAAGATGATCTCAAGCAGGTGATTCAAGATGTAAAAAATACCAATGGGAATTTACAAATCACTACAGGAACCGTTTTTTATCGTGATGTTGGCGATGAATATATCGTTAAAAAATCTGACTTTACTTCGAGCTTAGAAAGCACCTTAGGTTTTATAAACGAACAAAAAGCTGAAGGTGGTGGCGATTTTCCAGAAGCGGTACATACCGCATTAAAAACAGGAATTTCAGAATTGCAATGGTCAAACGAAGCGCGTAGCAGAATCGCATTTCTATTGCTTGACGCACCACCGCACCAAAAGAATCAAATTGTAGACGAGCTTCATAACACGATAAAAACTGCTGCTAAAAAAGGAATTAAAATTATACCTATCGTAGCTAGTGGAATCGATAAAGAAACCGAATTCTTGATGCGTAATTTCAGTATTGCAACCAATGGAACTTATGTTTTTATCACCAATGACAGCGGTGTAGGTCATGAGCATCTTGAACCTACTGTTGGTGAGTATGAAGTTGAATATTTAAAAGATCTTATGGTGCGATTGATCAAAAAGTATTCTGAATAATTTTTTTAAGTTAGGGGATGAAAGGCTGTGTTTTTCTTTAAGTAGAAGACACGCCTTTTTTATTTCAAAGGTACTCGATAATCGAGATTGCGTATTTCCTGACTTAGCTCGCATTAAAGTACTTTTCAAATAAACACATCTCGATTCTGCCTGCGTTAACAGACAGACGTACTGAAGAACATGTTCTTAAAACCAAAAGTTTCTCCCTTTTCATTATCAATTTTGCATCGATTAAGCTTTTAATCGTAATAATTACAATTCGCTTCCATTTCGTTTTAGCTTCAGGCACTTTTCAATATATTTAATCTTCGTTAAGATTTTTTTATGAAACTAAAGCGTCTTGTTTTCACTTCCTTTGTTTTGCTTTCAGCACTGCAACTGCAAGCTCAAAAGAAAATATCTGGTCCTTTGATCCACGAATATGGGGAGACATTTACCGTACCTCAACCTGATCTCGAAGTAGACACCGAAGCCGAATATAAGGTTATTTTTGACATCGCTCAAGCCCCAGAAGATCCTGCAGTATTGAACCCGTATTTCAACACCGTCGCACGCTTTTTGAATATGCATGCGTATGCTAAAGTGGATAAAGCACAACTCAAACCAGTGCTGGTCGTTCACGGTAGCGCGGCTTACGGTTTGCTGAAAAATAAATTCTACAAAGAAAAATTTGGCGTGGAAAATCCCAATCTCGACTTACTGAACAAACTCCACGCACTTGATATTCCGGTGATCCTTTGTGGTCAAACCGCCGGGGCACGGAATATTTCGGTTGAAAAACGCTGGGGAAAAACCCAAGTTGCGCTTTCAGCAATGACGGCACTTATTCATTATCAAAATCTCGATTACGCGCTAATTTCCTTTTAAATTTTAAATACTAACTATGAATAAACTACACACACTTCTTTTGCTGTCTCTAGGTGCTACCGCCTTTGCGCAGACCGCAGACCCCGAACTCATTGCAGCTGCAGAGGCTGTTGAATCTAAAGTCATCGACTGGCGTCATGACATTCACGAGCATCCTGAATTGAGTAATCGTGAATTTGAAACCGCAGCTAAAATCACCAAACACCTCAAATCTCTAGGTATCGAAGTACAAACCGAAGTTGCTAAAACCGGAGTGGTTGGTATCTTAAAAGGTGATCATCCGGGAAAAGTGGTTGCCCTTCGTGCAGATATGGATGCCCTTCCCGTTACCGAAAGAAATGACCTCCCTTTTAAAAGTGAAGTTACAACGACCTTTTTAGGCTCAGAAACCGGAGTGATGCACGCCTGTGGTCACGACACGCATGTTGCTATTCTTATGGGAACTGCAGAAGTTTTAGCCCAAAACAAAGACAAAATTCACGGTACGGTCAAATTCATTTTTCAACCTGCTGAAGAAGGAGCTCCTCCGGGAGAAGAAGGCGGAGCTGCACTTATGATCAAAGAAGGAGTTTTAAAAAGTCCGGATGTTGATGCGATTTTTGGATTGCACATCAACAGCGCGACGCCCGTAGGAACCATCGCGTATAAGCCTGGTGGAACGATGGCAGCGGTTGAACGTTTTGTGGTGAACATCAAAGGGAAACAAACTCATGGTTCCCAACCTTGGGGCGGTGTTGACCCTATTTATATCGCATCGAAGATCGTTGACGGATTTCAATCGATTATCAGTAGAGAATCTAACCTGCTAGTAGAACCGGCAGTGATCACCGTTGGAAAAATCACATCCGGGGTTCGATTTAATATCATTCCTGAAAGCGCAGAACTTATAGGTACGGTGAGAACGCTTGATCCTGATATGCGCGAATTGATCATCAAACGTATGACCGAAATGAGCGAAGGTCTCGCAAAAGCCTACGGCGGAAGTGCAACGATCGAGTTTCAGAGCAATACAGCGATCACTTATAACGACCTAGAACTTACCGCGCAAATGCTGCCTACGCTACAGGAAGTTGCAGGAGAAGATCACGTGAAATTGGTAAAAGCAACCACCGGTGGTGAAGACTTCAGTTATTTTCAAGAAGAAGTACCCGGATTTTTCTTTTTCCTTGGTGGAATGACTCCAGGAAATACCGAAGCCTATCCACATCATACACCAGATTTTCAGATCGATGACGACGGAATGTTACTTGGGGTAAAAACCATGTCTCAATTGGTAGTTGATTATCTTAATGCGCAGTAAGTATATCTTTAAAATATAATTTGCTTAAAAACTGCTGTATGATTAATATGTTCCGACTGACTTTACCTCTGACTTTAATTTCATTTATAATTATAACGAAATGGAGCTATGGAGTTGTTATTGATGGAACTGATGAATATTTTTACGGATTCCCACTAATTTATAAATGTGTAGGATTTCACACTTCTGGGTCAACTCAGTATTTCCTGAGTGAAATGATAATTAATTTACTGACTTATTTTGCGCTTTGGTCATTAATAATTTGGATCGCAAAAAGATTTTGGAAATTCAATATATCAAAATTAGTTACCAAAATCTTTTGGATAGGATTTGGTCTTTCATTCTTAGGGTTTATTTACCTATCCTATGATCTAGATGACCGATACTTCTTAAAACGTGATTTTAGGGTTAAGATTTTTGAAAGTGGAATTGCATTTTTCGAAACTCAACTCAACTGAAAGAGGAAAGTTTTAAATTAAGAGAAAATATCACACTGCAAGAAGAACGTATAAAACTCCATTAATAACTGAGTTGACTAAAAAAAACTTTCTAAATGCTTCAACATAAAAATGTTGAAGCATTTTTTTATCGAATTAGACTACCTTGGGGGCAAGCCACAGGATATTCAAGCCTTTGACGATCTCAATAACCTAAAGAAGTTCTAAAATTTACATCTACATCACGTTAAACCCTTTGGAAATAGTAAGTTTGAAGCCTGAATTTTTATACCAGATATGAGTGCGTTTTTCACCTTTTTAAGTCAGATTCCCTGGTGGGCTTGGGTCTTGATCATTTTACTAGTGATCGGTATTCGGGATGTATTCTTCAACAAGAAACACATCATCACCCACAACTTTCCTATCGTGGGGCATATACGCTATATGCTTGAAAGTATAGGACCAGAATTGAGACAATATATCGTTGCCAATAACCGCGAAGAACTTCCGTTTAACCGTATCGAGCGCGGCTGGATCTATGCTTCTGCAAAGAATCAAAACAACTATGAAGGTTTTGGTACCGATCAAAATATCTATGAAGCCAATTACATTTTCATCAACAATGCGATGATGGGCTTCAAGGTTCCGCCGGAACATCCCAACGCCAAAAACCCCTATTTTTTGCCTTGCGCAAAAGTTATGGGAGCTTACAACAAAAGACGCAAACCGTACCGACCAGCTTCAGCAATAAACGTCTCTGCGATGAGTTTTGGTTCACTTTCCGCCAGAGCAATCAAGTCGCTTAATCGCGGCTGTAAACTTGCTCACGCGTATCATAATTGTGGTGAAGGAGGTCTTTCGCCTTATCACAAAAAAGGAGCTGACGTGATTTATCAAGTAGGAACGGGTTACTTTGGCGTTCGCGACGACCACGGAAATTTCTCTATGGAAAAAATGATCGCTTTGGTTGAGACCAATCCCGAGATAAAAGCGATCGAGATCAAACTCTCTCAGGGTGCAAAACCAGGAAAAGGTGGCGTACTTCCGGCGTCAAAAATCACCAAAGAAATTTCTGAAATACGTCACGTGCCTATGGGTAAAGATGTGATTTCCCCCGCAACACACACCGCTTTTGACGGTGTGGAAGGACTTATTGATTTTGTGGAGCAAATCGCAGAAGCGACCGGACTTCCGGTAGGAATTAAAGCTGCTATAGGAAAACTGCAAGATTGGGAAAAGCTTGCGCAGTTGATGGTAAAGACCAATAAAGGCCCCGATTTTATTCAGGTTGATGGTGGCGAAGGAGGAACCGGAGCCGCACCACCCAGTTTTGCCGATCACGTTTCGCTACCTTGGGTATATGCTTTTAGTGATCTTTATAAAATTTTCAAGAAGCATCATCTTACAGACCGCATTGTTTTTATAGGAAGTGGAAAACTAGGTCTTCCTGCAAAAGGCGCCATGGCCTTTGCTATGGGAGCAGATGTAGTGAATGTTGCTCGTGAGGCCATGCTTTCTATTGGCTGTATTCAAGCCAAAGCCTGTCATAACAACACCTGCCCAAGTGGTGTAGCCACCCAAAACAAATGGCTGCAAGCCGGTATTAATGTTGAAGATAAAGCGGTACGAACTAATTTTTACTTTAAGAATTTCAGAAAAGAATTGCTTGAGATCACCCATGCTTGTGGTTATGAACATCCTTGCCAGTTGACAACTGAAGATGTTGACTTAACTTTAGGCGATAAAAACCTGAGTCAAACCCTTGCGGCCTGTTTTAGTTATCACAAAGTAGAAGTTCCCTTTGAAGGAATGTCTTCGCTCTTGAATTGTAATTATTTAGGCGGAGAATACGACAAAGAAACCGTAAAGCGCGAGCACAGTCAGGTAAAACAATTTGAAGATGTACGTTATTAATTATGAATGATATTTTAGAAATCTTAATTCCGGTAGCTCCAGCAGTGGTGGTTGGACTTCTTGCCTATTATTTTTTTGACGGCTTTTTAAAAAACGAGGAAAACAGAAGGCGTTTTTTGATGCATAAAGAAGCTCAAGCAGAATCGTTACCCATACGTTTACAAGCCTACGAGCGCCTCACCTTGTTTTTAGAGCGTATTTCCCCGTTACAGTTGCTTATACGTGTAAAGCCAACTACCGAAGACAAAAAAGCGTATGTCGATTTATTATCGGCGACTATCGAGCAGGAATTTGAGCACAATCTTACGCAGCAAGTTTATGTGTCTAACGAATGTTGGGCCAGCGTAAAATCCTCAAAACACACCTTGATTCAACACCTGCGAAAAACCCTTGCCGATACTCAGCTAGAAACCGCTCAGGATATTCGGGAGTATATTTTAACAAATTTTGACGAGTCGCAAAACCCTACTTCTCTAGCTTTAGAGTATCTTAAGGCTGAAGTTCAAGAACTATTTGGCTAAAAAACGATGTTATGCGCAATCTACTTTTTATACTAGCTTCGATTTTTCTTTTTAGTGCCTGCGAAAGCGAGCAAAAAGAAAGCAGCTCTATAAACCCGATCAATTGGGAAAAACGTCGCGCAACACTTCCTGAACAAGATAGCCTGCAAAAAGCCAAAACCTATTTAGGAATCTATTCTGAAATCTACAGTACTTCAGAACATCTCACTCATGATTTAACGGTAACGGTAAGCCTGCGCAACACAAGTGAAACCAAAGAACTCGTACTCACTCGCGGTTCGTATTATGACACTACCGGCAAGCTCATTCACACCTATTTTGATTTCCCCATCGCATTAAAACCTTTAGAGACCGTAGAGATCATTATAGAAGAAGGTGATAAAACAGGAGGCACCGGTGGGAACTTTATTTTTAACTGGCTCGATGATCCCAAGGTCACCGATCCTATTTTTGAAAGTATCATGATTTCAACCCGAGGAACACAAGGACTTTCGTTTACGACACAAGGAAAGCGTATTGAATAGCTATTTTATAAAATAACATTCAATAAAGCCTTTTCTAAAACTCCCCCTATATGAATTTAACCATCGAGAATATAGTCTTCGTTGGCTCTGTCTTACTTTTGATAAGTATTATCGTAGGTAAAACTTCCTATAAATTTGGTGTACCTACGCTTATCTTATTCTTAGGAATTGGGATGATCGCGGGTTCTGATGGTATTGGCGGTATTCAGTTTGATAATCCGGAAATCGCACAATTTATCGGAATTGTATCGCTCAACTTCATACTTTTTTCTGGTGGTTTAGATACGCATTGGTCTTCTGTAAAACCCATTCTGCGGGAAGGACTCGCGCTTTCTACAGTTGGCGTTTTGCTCACCGCCGTCTCTCTGGGTTGCTTTGTATTTTATGTAACCGATTTTACCATTTATGAAAGCATGCTTCTCGGCTCGATAGTTTCCTCTACCGATGCTGCAGCGGTATTTTCAATACTACGTTCTAAAAGTTTAGCGCTCAAAACCAATTTACGCCCCACACTTGAATTGGAAAGTGGTAGTAATGACCCGATGGCCTACGTGCTTACCATCGCTTTTTTAACCTTAGTCATCAATCAAGATCAAGGTTTGGCTTCGGTGATCCCGATGCTTTTAACGCAAATGATCGTAGGTGGAATTGCCGGTTTCCTCTTTGGAAAACTCAGTAAAATCACCATCAATAAAATTCAGTTGGGTTTTGAAGGTTTATATCCTGTCCTGGTCATCTCGTTGATGTTCATCACCTTTTCTGCCACCGAATTCATCGGCGGAAACGGTTTTCTCGCGATCTATATTTGTGCTGTCTACCTGGGGAATCAAGACCTGATCCATAAGCAAACAATCTTAAAAATGTTTGACGGGCTGGCATGGTTGATGCAAATCGTATTGTTCCTTACGCTGGGCTTACTCGTATTTCCCACGCAAGTAATTCCTTATATCGGGATTGGTTTAATGATCTCTTTATTCCTCATTTTTATCGCGCGACCTGTTGGCGTTTTTATAAGCCTCGCATTTTTTAAAATGAAAATGCGCCGTAGGTTTTACATCTCTTGGGTGGGTTTACGCGGTGCTGTGCCAATTGTTTTTGCAACGTATCCATTACTTGCCGGCATCGAGAAAGCCAATATGATCTTTAATATCGTGTTCTTTATTTCATTGACTTCTGTGTTGATTCAAGGTACTACCCTTTCGGTGGTTGCCAAATGGCTTAAAGTTGGTTTGCCTGAAGAAAGCAGTACGCAGCGCAATATGAATCACCTGATTTCAGAAATCCCGAAAACTGCGATGCGCGAGATTAAAATCAGTCAAAACTGTAAAGCTGCTGATACTAAAATCATTGACCTGGGCTTTCCTAAAAATGCGATTATCGCGATGATCAAGCGCAATGATAAGTTTTTAACTCCTAAAGGTTCTACGGTGATCCACGCAGGTGACACGCTGGTGGTTTTGAGTGAAGATGAAGAAGGGCTGGATGATGTGATCAAGTGCGTTAATTAATTGCTAATCCTTTCGTGCAGCACGCAACCCTTTTTTAGCTTCGGTATCTAAAAAGAAACAAAGCTTATGAAACTCCTTTGCACGCTGCTTTTTGCAGGTCTACTATTCATTTCCGGTTGTGATGCCACCTCGGCTTCCGCTGAAGAAAAAAACTGTACCGAAACCAAGACTGCTTGGGTTTCTGAAGTTTCAGGAGCGTCGACTGTAGCTTTGAATGACGAACTTAAACTCGTAGTTTCATTTCCTGTGAACAACGGTTGTGGACAATTTAATCAGTTTATCGAATCGGAAAATGGAAATGAAATCAGCATTGAAGTCGAAGCGATTTACGACACCTGCAGTATGTGTACGATGGATATCCCAACCCGGAAGGCTGATTATATTTTTCGCCCGAAAAAAGAAGGGAGTTATATTCTGAAATTTAAAACTTCAGCAACTGAATTTATCACCAAAGAAATCACGGTAAACTAAGTTATTCGGTTTCCGGAAGTTCACGTAGTTTATTTTCCTGCGCGTGTTTGGCTTTCGCGGCAGCATAATCCCAGCCTTGTTGCCACCAATTACTCATCAATTTTTTATTAAAGATCAGGCTGTTTTCGGTAAGTTTTGACGGAGTATAATACAAGTTGAGCGGCACATCTCTATTGATGGCTGCCAGTTTGCCTACAATCACATCATGATATTCTACCTGATCCATCAAAAAACCAAAGAGATTTACCATCAAAGAGAACGGGTTATTCCCCAGCACTTTGTTATACTCCATATTTTCTGACTCAAGAATAATGGCATCTACTTCTGTGGCTCCACGACGTATGGCTTCGCGTATGGGAACGATGCATCCAAAACCTCCATCTGCATACTCAAAACCGTTTTTCTTCACCAGACTCATAAACGGGATGTAATTACAACTGATCCAAATCCATTCGCAAAAATCATCATATTCCCAATTGCGTATCGACTTGTATTCTACGGTGTTCTTGGTAAGATTAGACACGGTTACCACCACATCTGTAGTTTGTTGCTTGATCTCCTCAAACTCGGCTCTGGAAAGATTTTTTTTGATGTTTTTAAGCAGATTTTTGCTTTCACCAAAGGTGCGCTTACGTCTTATAAATTGCCAAACCGTATTCCAGTAATTTATAGAAACGTACTCGCGATCTCCACGTTTTTTAATGTTGAAAGGATTCACATTAAAAATCGTGTTTTGATTGACCTGCGTGTATACCTCGTAGGCACGTTTGATGTTGTTATTTGCCAGTTGGGAGATTAAAAGACTTCCGGTAGATGTTCCTAAAAACAAGTCATATTTATGCCCTTGTTCTTCGATCAAATGCTGGGCCACTCCGCCTGCATAAGCTCCTTTACTTCCTCCTCCTGAAATAACAAGTGCACGCATCAGCCTAATTTTTCAGCTAAAAGTTGCTTTTCCTTTTCTTCAGAAATATCGAGCTTTTTCAACTCCTTTCTGTAATGTTCAATTTTTACGACCTCGTCCAATATTTGGCGGCAAGTCTGTGCAAAACGCCAGTTGTGATGAAAACAAGCTTCTATGAGATTTTTTAAACTTTTGGGTTCAAAGAGCTGCAATTGATACAATTTTGTAAAGGCCTGCTCGCGGGTTTCAAAAGAATAGCGGTTCCCTGTAAAGCGTGTGAGTCTAAAAAAATGATCTCGCACATAAGCTTCTTCATAATCTAAAGTTGAAATCGCCAAGGCCAGCCAAAGGATCTCAACATTATGATTTGAAAAGCCCTGCACGCCTTTCATCTTATCTAAATATTTATGACGGTCTTTGGGAAAGGATGTCCATAAATTCATCAAAGCCAATTCCCTCGTGATGTAGGAATCATCGTTAAGCAAACGCTCATAATTTACTTTCATCGCAGCCGGCACTTTACTCACTGTTTGTGCAATAGCCTGTCGCACCCAAGGATTATTGGTGTAAAAAGCGCGCTCATAAATACGACCTGCCGCCGCTGGAGACACATCTGCAAGCTGATAAATCGCTTCAGGCCCCGAATATTTATCAGGCAAAGCCAAAAGATTGAAGAGTTTCTGTGATTTTTGACCAAAAGATTGTTTGCGTAATTCTACCGTTCTTTTATACCGTTGAATCACCGGATAATCCTCTAGTGTTGCAATGGCTTCCTCATAGTTGAACGCGACCGCTCTTAACCATTTCCATTCAAATTCCTGTAAATCAGATCCACTCGCAGCGCGTGCTTCTGCCAGGAAATCTTCAGTATCTACATTACTGAATTTATGCTTCTGCAAGTAATTTTTCACAGCAGTTTTAAAAGCTTCATCTCCAATTTCCTTACGCAACATATGCAACGCCCAAGCACCTTTTTGATAAAAGGTAAGGGAGCTGGCCTTTGGATTCAAAAGACTTTCCCCGTTTCCTTTATCGCTCATTTCTTTTAATTGCATCGCCGACTGAAATAGCTTCCAGGCATATACTTCTTCGCCTAGAACTTCAGCTTCTGCCAATAACGCGTAATAGGTTGCAAAACCTTCTTGTAACCAGTGATGCGTTCCGGAGGTTTCGGTCACATAATCGCCAAACCATTGGTGCGCGAGTTCGTGTGCATTTACATTCACATAATTATGATCTGTAAAACCAGTGCGGTCTACCATATAAGCATCGCTAAAAATGGTTGCGGTGGTATTTTCCATACCGGCATAGAGAAAATCTTTTACCGGAATTTGCTTATAAACAGGCCACGGATAAGGAACCCCTATTTCTTCTTCTAAAAAGTCAAAAATATCATCAGAATATTTATAGGTGGTCATCACCTTTAGTGAATCTTCAGGATAATAATACAGGTCAATAGGCACTCCCGATTCTGACAAACGTCTTTGCTTGCGATAATCTCCAAGAACAACAGCTACAAGATAACTTGACATCGGTTCTGACATCTCATAATGCCAGATGAATTTATCCTCAACTTCTTCCTTCTCCTTTAAAACCCCGTTAGCGACAACCTCTTGCCCGGGATAAGCAACAATCGAAAGATCAAACTCGATCTTATCGTTCATATCGTCAATGCTTGGCAACCAGTTTGAAGTGTACTTCCCCTGCCCTTGCGTCCAGATCTGCTGAAATCCGCCATTATTTACAAAGTACAAGGCTTTGTTAGGTTTTGCGGTATACTCCAGCATTAAGTTATAGGTCTTTCCCTTGACAAAATTCTGAGTAAAAATAATGCGGTTGTCATCGGTATGGGTAGCGACAATTTTACCGTCTAAAACCGCTTCATACTTTGTAATGTTTTTAGCATCTAGGTAAATAAAGTCGGCATGGTCTTTCATTGTAAATTTCACCTCCATATCACCGCTTACGGTTCCTTCGGCAAAATTAAAATCAAGCAATGCGTATATGCGTTCAAAGTCAACCGTTTCGGTTTGTT
>Ga0208029_1000712_pt1 | contig 18416 bp, 23 predicted proteins | sample MalvireepMed_s12_FD_184242 | JGI IMG/M metagenome (GOLD analysis project Ga0208029, IMG submission 184242) | Marine viral communities from the Global Malaspina Expedition - Malaspina viral metaG DeepMed_s12 (SPAdes) (version 2) | ecosystem: Environmental > Aquatic > Marine > Oceanic | place... | reverse complement strand
CGCGTATTTCCTGCACGGCGAGGGTGGGGCGCTGACCTCGTGGGCGAGTGCGGGTGGGGGGAGCGGAGAGGGTCTGCGCTCCCTCACGGCTGACGAGGCTCGTGAGTGGCTGGAGGCCGGGGGGAGTGAGTGCTGCGCGGTGCTGATCGAGCATTTCGATATTGAGGAGGCATAGGCCATGTCGACGATGAGAGAGAAGATGACCCCGGCACCATACGAGATCGCCTTGGATTTGTTCAGGGATGCGGTGCTGGACTACGAGGATGAGATGCGGGATCAGTTCGGGGTCGAGGATGCCCCTGCAGCGAAGGTTATGTGGAGGATGATTGAGGTGTTGGACGATCCTCTCATCGCCTTGGGATCTGATGGTCGCCCATCCTCCAATCTGCGTATACTGCTGGCCGACGACGATGACCGTGACCATCCACCTGCAGTCCTGTTGTCTGATGGGGACCGCCAGCTTTACGGAGGGGCATGATGACAGTCAAGGAGTACTGGGATGAACTTGCCGATGAGGGGTGTGAGGAACTGCATCTCTGGTCGCCGCAGTCGGAGTGGAGCATCGTGAAGCAGAAGCATGGCCTGGTCCTGCTGTCGCCGGGCCTGAGCCTGAGCGATTGCTCGTGGGATGATTCAGCGAACTCGCTGGATGACGTGCTGGCTGCATGTGATATCAAAGCATGTGATATCGCCTGGCTGCTTGGCTATGAAGTCGGCCCATAGCCTCCGGAACCATTGAAAGCCAGCCCCTAAGGCCCTGATGCCTTAGGGGCTTTTTGCTGCCTCTGGCGTAGCCAAACTTTCTGGTTGCTGCGTAGCGTAGCCAAACTTTCTGGTTACGCCGTAGTCAAACTTTCTGGTTACCGCGTAGCCAAACTTTCTGGTTGCTGCGTAGCGTAGCCAAACTTTCTGGTTACGCCGTAGTCAAACTTTCTGGTTACCGCGTAGCCAAACTTTCTGGTTGCTGCGTAGCGTAGCCAAACTTTCTGGTTGCTGCGTAGCTCCCGTCGGGCGGGATCTTGGTTGGCCGTGCAATCTTTTTGCTTGCGCTCCCTGTCAATTGCTTTATATTAGAGCACACCCTTAGGGGTAGGCCCTGAGGGAAAAACAAGGGGATTTGAAATGGCAGCGATAGCTTGCAGTCCGCCGGATTTGTGCCGAGGGGGGGCCGATAGCTGGCAGGAATACGACGCCCGGGGAATCTATCTGTGCCGGGTTTGCGATGAGTGCGCCGAGGCTCGGCTGGCGGGGTACCGTCCGGACGTTTTGACAGATCCGGGGTACTGGGCTGAGGAACCTATTGAGGCGGAGGATTATTGATATGTCCGGTTATTACGACGACAATTTCGGGTATTGGGAGGGTATGGACGATCCGGATATGGTGGACTTTTATCACCGGGTCCAACGTGAAAACGTCCAGAAAGTATGTCTGGGGTGCGAACGCAAGGTGCGGATAAGGCCGGACTATGCCTATTGCGGGCCCTGTGCCGATAAGATTGAAGCGGGATGGGACATATAATGGGTTTTAGTGTGGTTCAACCGGGCCAGCCTGCCAAACTCGGGCGCCATGTAATGAACGTTTCACTGGTAATGGGCCGCGATTGCGGGCCGGCGGCGAAACACTGTATTTTTGACTGCTATGCTTTCAAGGCATGGATTTGGCCCTCGGTGCGTAAGTCCTGGACCGGGTCGTCGGAATTGCTGCGATCCGATCCGGACGCTTACTTCGCCGCAATCGAGGGGGCCGTGTCGCGGGTCCGCCCGTTAATGTTTCGTATCCATGTATCGGGCGATTTTATCTCCGCCGACCACCTCCGCCGATGGGCGGAGCTTTGCGGTAATAACCCGCAGACTCAGTTTCTGGCGTTCACTAAAAGTTTCGATTTTTTACCGAATACGCCCGCCGGACTCCCAACCAACCTCGAGATAGTCCTGTCGATGTGGCCGTCCATGGTGGATAGTCCTGAGGATATCCCCGACCGGTTGCTCGGGGGGTATGCTATAGCGTTCGCCGGCGAGCGGGCGGAATATATCGATACCCGGTACGAAATGGCCGCGATGACCTCGGCGGATTGTCCGGGTGCCTGCGATACATGCGGCATATGCTGGGCCCTGGACGACCAACGGAAGGATGTGAACTTCCCTTTGCACTAGTCTGGTTACGGCGTAGCCAAACTTTCTGGTTACGCCGTAGTCAAACTTTCTGGTTACCGCGTAGCCAAACTTTCTGGTTACGCCGTAGTCAAACTTTCTGGTTACCGCGTAGCCAAACTTTCTGAATTGTCCTGGGCGGGCCCGTCCGCCCACGTCCGCCCACGTCCGCCCGCGTCCGCCCGCGTCCGCCCGCACCTGGACGGCGCGGCGGGCCCGCAGAATAACCTTGACCGGGTGCGCAATCTTGCTCTATATTGGGACGCCTGGCAATTCCGCCAGGGAACACACACAAGGGGAGTGGCCAATATGTTAGATGCACTTCAGGGAGTGAAACACTCAATCCACGTTTCAGGGAGTCAGCGTTGTATAGACGCCGACTATCTTACCGACGGCGTCTATCTGTTTCCGGCGGCGTCTATGGTTTCGGCGCCCGCCCGCATTGCCAAATTGCGGGAGTGGGTAGAGAAAGATCACCGAGACGGCGCGTATAGTCGCCGGTCAGTGACGGCGGAGAGTTGCGGCGAAGTGTGGCGGGCCGCAATCGATAACGCGACAGCGCCGGCGGTAGCGGCGCCGGATATGATTCCGAAAGCGGGCCGGTATGATTACGACCTAGTCGAGTTCACCACGGCGGACGCCGCCCGGGCGGCGTCCTATGCGGACGCCCGGAAGTTGGCGTTCGCCTATTCGCATACCAGGTTTGACACCGTCCAGGCTTGCCCCGAGTCGGAGCTAGCGCCGCTGGCACTGTACAGGGACGGCGGGCCCGTCGGCGTATTAATGCCAGTCCGGGCGCCGAAATGAGCGAAAAATATAACGGGTGGACTAACTACGAAACTTGGGCCGTCAAGCTCTGGATGGATAACGACGGCTCTGGGGAATATTGGACGGAGCTTGCGGCGGACGCCGGCGCCGGCGTTTGGGGAATGTCCAAGCAATTGAAGGAGCACTATGAGGACGCCGTCCCCGTAGAGCTCGACGCCGTAGGGTGGGCGGCGGACTTACTCGGGGCCGCACTGTCTGCGGTCAATTGGGAAGAAATCGCGGGTCACATAATTGACGACGCCGTCCAGGAACCGGCGCCGGTATGATCGAGGGAGTATTGGCCGTTGTCGTGGTGGTATATTGCCTGAGGGCCGCGTATAAGGCCGACAGGGCCCGCCGGCGTAAATAGGTATACAGACAGGCATAAAACAAAGAAAGCCCCTGAGGACGTCCTCAGGGGCTTTCTCGGCGTTTATGGTGGCGGCGGGGTTATGTGCCGTCGTCCATATTCAGCCAGTCCGCTTCAGCTTCTAGAAACTCCCTCAGCATATACGTTGCGATCGCGGACCGGGAAACCCGGAGATCCCAGGAAGCGGACGCTTCGCTAGCTTGTTGGTCTATCTCCTCGAGCAAGGCGGTGGGCAGCGTCAAAGATACTCGGCGGGTCCGTCCGCCGAGTGGGCCGCTGTGAAGGGGCGGACGTCCAGGTTTGCGGGCGGTCATGATTGCGTTCCAATTTTTAGCCAGCGGCCCAGCTCTGCTGGTTCCAAGGTACTATCGGGCAAAAAGCCTTCCGCCCGCACCTTGTGGACGGCCCAGCGCAAGCGGTCCGGGTCAACGTCCAGGTCCGCCGCAACATGCGCCGCTGTCCTGCAATGTGTCATATAAGACCAAGGGTACGCCCTGGACGGCGTCCGGATGTCGCTGCAACACGGTAGCTGCCGGACAGGGTACCAGCGCCCGCCGCTGTCGGTGTTTCCCTCGGGGTGGATTGCACGCGCCTGCAGGGCAATATAACGCTCGGCGGCGGTCCGCAGTTTAACGGTCAGTCTGCGGGCAGTCATGACGCCAACCGCCAGGCGGGGACGGCGGGCCGTCGCGGGTCCGGAATTTCTGTAAACTCGGCGCCGAGCCCCGCCAGAATCTGCAGGTCGCGGACGGTGTACGTCTTCCGCCCGGTCAATTGCTCCAATTGGCGGGCCGTGACGCCGTCGTCGATGTATATCCTCGGCTCGGCGCCGTAATTGCTTCGCTGATAAAATTCGACCTTGGCCATTGTGTTCCCCTTGTGTGTGTGTGGTGTGGTGGCGCCCGCCAGGACGGCGGGCGCCGGGTGTGGTTTACTTTAGTTTCCCTGCTAAGGCTTTCGCGGCGACGCCGTTAAGGTAGGCGTTGTTCTTTTGCAGCGCCGCTATGTCCTCTTGACTAAGGTTCCATTTGCGTAACGGTCGCCCTAGTCCTGAGGAATGGGCGGAGCTTTGCGGTAATAACCTAAAACGGCGCCCGGGGATCGGGTGAACAACGGTTCGCCATGGACTACTATCGGTTCCCGTAGCAAGTGGGAAGTGCCGTGCAGCGGCGCCTTGCACGCTGGACAGATCGCATCCCGTAACAAGCGTTTGCGAGAGCGTTTCCACTTGTAGACGTGACGCTTGCGGTCTTGTTTTTCACAGCGGCGACAACGGCCGGTTGTGGTGGTGGCCATGGTGTTGGTTCCCCTTGTGTGTGGTGGTGGTTGGCGCCCGCCCGATTGGCGGGCGCCGTGGTGGTTAATACGTCCCTTGCTCTAGCTTTTCGATTGTGGCTAATAAGGCCGTCTCGGCGTCCTCCTCCGCGATGCGGGCCGACATACCGACGGGCTTTTCTTCCTGGTCGTCGTCGGTGCTGAACATTTCATCCCGATGAGTCATTGCCCGTTCCCAGGCCCCCAGCTGGATACTCATAATCTTGACGGTGTCCAGCAAGGCCTGCAGCCTGTCCTGGACGGCCGTGACGCGCTCGGGAATGCTCGGGGCCGCCAGTACCCCGGCGGCAACTGCTTGGTCAAGGTGGTGGGCGTCATCTTTGGCAAGCGCCTCGGCGTCGGTGATGCCGGGACAGGCGCAGAATGCGTCCGGTGTGGTTACTCGGCCAGGCGCCATCCCCGGTATCCAGCGGTGACAAGTTCCGCAGACATCGCCGCCGTATACCTTCCGAATTGTGGTGGCCATTGCTCTATTCCCCTTGTGATGTGGTGCGTGGTGCGTCAAGGCCATTCCCTGACGCCCTACTAATATATGGGATACAATCGGCAAAGTCAAGATATATTTTCAACCTGGCCCTATTGAAGTTCAATAGGTTCAATAATTGAAGTTCAATAGGTTCAATATTCAATGGCGCCGTTAATTCAATAGGTTCAATTGGATATTGAATAGGTTCAACCGTATACAAGAGGTTCAATATTGAATATTCAATATTCAATAGGCGGACCTGGCTGTCGAACCCAACCCGCCCGGGCCCGGTATCGAACCCGCCGCCAGGGTGGCCCGGCGGCGATGTCGAACCCGCTGGCGCCAGCTGCGGACGGGTGCGGGTGCGGGTGCGGGTGCGGCGCCAGGCAGGCAGGCAGGCAGGCAGGAGCTGGCACTAGGTGAACCCGGGGGTGGGTCATCCCGTACAGGTTCATGTATACACCTCCCATATCCAAACCCCTCTGGAATCCCCTTGTACAATCCCCCTGGAGTCCCCTGAGGACTAACCCCCTGGAGTCTCCTGGCCTATCCCTAGGCGTTACCCCGGCCCTGAGGGGGGTATGGGGCTGAGGTTCTCTCAGAATTTTAGAATTCTGGAGTTCTCGGGGTCCGCTAGAATTATTCTAGCGGGATTGCGAAGATGCCCCTCCCTCCCTGAAGATGCCCCTCTCACAGGACAGGGCATCTTCGGCATCTTCGGGTTTTCTTGTCCTACCGCTACCGGTCTGTGGAATTTCCCTACCGGTAGGGACCGGTAGAGGGTTGTAAAATGGCCCCCCCTTCGGGGAGGGGGCCATTTTACATAGCAACGTTGTTCCGACGCCTATAGTATTACCGGAACGTCAGAACGTTCCCGCGACGTTTTCGCGACGCGCCGCTACTATCGGGGTAGCGGGACAAGGAATTTCAGCGCCTGGATTCCTTGTCCCGCTATGTGGCTGGCTTGACTTTTGGGGGGGATCGTTGTTACTTGGACTTGGGCTCCTTACCTAAGGGGAGTGTAGGGGGCCTGAACGCAATAGGGGAAACGAGGGTCTTGCTGGCCTATTGGGGAGAGGTCAGGGGACCCTCTTTTTTTATTCGCTAAAGCCGGGATAGAAGCGCCCTTCTCCGGTCTCGGTGTATGCCGGGTGGGGTATCCAACAGGAAGGTTCTATTGCCACGAGTAAATGTTGACACGGACCGCTTGATGGAGTTTGTGGACACTACGAACTCACCGCTCAAGCACGACCAGAACAAGGCCATAGCCCTGCTCCTGACGGAGCGGAACGGGAAGAAGGATACCGGGGCGTTGATTGCTGAGACGCTGGGCGTTACTCGAGCTACGGTGAACCGCTGGCGGCGAACCCCGGAATTTCAGGCGGAGTTCAAGCGGCAGATGGATCTCTGGCGTCGTAATTTCGACGACGTGCCGCTGGCGGATCGGAAGGAGCGGGTTCTCTGCCTTTCAGAGCTATTTCAAGACTTGGATAAGAAGCAGGTGCAGTTGAAAATCAAGGTTCTCACCGCCATCCGTCAGGAGGTTGGGGACGATAAGCAGGTGGTAGAGGTAACTCATACAGGCGAGGTGGGCCTCAGGCTGCCTCCTCGGGCGGAGACTTACGAGGAGTGGCAGGCTCAGAACGCGCAGATGGTAGCTGTTGAAGAGGCCCCGTAGGGCCTCTTCTCCTATTAGCCCATTACGAGGTGAATCTCATGGCAAAGTCCAAAGCACCAAAGAAGAAGGCTCCGAAGAAGACGGTGCCCACTGTGGTCAAGGAGGCGGCGCAGGAGATTACTGCTCCTCTTCCCCCGCCTCCTCCGGCCTTTAGCGTCAGGGACGCGGCACAGGAGGCTCTCGATCGGCTGGGAGCGTCGTCGCCGTCTGTAGAGTCCGGTGGGGGTATTATCTACTGGGTGGCCGAGGGCAACTACCAGGTAATTGAGTCGAATCTGGCTCAGATCATAGAGCATCGATGATAGCAAAGCCCCAGCCCTGGCAGCCCCAGCCGGGGATGCAGGAGATGACCATTCGGGCTCCGTTCATCCCAGAGTTGTTTGTGGGTGGTTCTCGGGGTCCGGGCAAGACCTCCCTGCTGATCGGGGATTTTGCCGCCGATGTGGCTGAGTATGGTCCTGCCTGGAGAGGGATAATCTTCAGGAAGACCTACCCGGAACTCGACGAGGTGGTGGAGGAAGGCCGGAAGATTCTCTTCAAGGCCTTCCCCGGTACTGAGTATAAGGTCGGAGTGCATGAGTTTAGGATTCCCCACCCTGAAGGCACGGTTACCCTGCGTCTTCGCCATATGGAGACCGAGGCGGACGCCGAGCATTACCAGGGGCACGAGTATACCCATATTGCGTTCGATGAATTGACCAACTGGCCGGATTTGAAGGCCTACCACAAGCTCAAGGCCTGTCTGCGCTCTTCTGTAGGGGTGAAGAACATGCGGATTCGCGCCTCGGGGAATCCGGGTGGTGTGGGGCATCAGGCGGTGAAGCGCTATTTCATCGACCCCTTTCCTGCCGGTGGGCAGATGATCCGAGACGGGGCTTCGGCCATGGATCGAATGTTCATCAAGGGCAATATCACCGACAACAAGATCCTTCTGGACCGCGATCCGGGCTATATCGAGCGCTTGAAGAGCGTCGGGGACCCGGAATTAGTCCGTGCATGGCTCGAGGGAGACTGGGAGGTGGCGGTAGGGAGCTTTTTCAGCAACTGGAGGACGCATGAGGTCGCCATCCCTCCGTTTGAGATCCCTGAAGGCTGGCCGCTCTTCGGAGCATTGGATTACGGGGAGGCGGCTCCCAGCAATTTCGCCCTTCACACCATCGACTACGACAACAACCTCTACCAGATCAGCGAATACCATCGCGGCGGGGCTGCCGCCTCTTCTCATGCCTACGAAATCAACAAAATGATCGAATCCTGTCCTTTTACGCAGCTCAAGTCCGGTGGCGGTAGGAAACCAGGTTCGATCTGGGCAGATCCCTCCATGTGGGCCAAGCGGCGGCTCACCGAAGTGGTCAATCACTCCCCGGCGGACGTATTTGCCGAAAACGGCCTCTATCTGTCCAAGGGGAACAATGACCGCATCACCGGCTGGCGCGTTCTCAACGATTTACTGGAGCGGAAGAAGTTTTTCGTCTTTTCCGGTGAATGGAACCGGAATACGCTTGAGACCCTGCCCAATCTGCCGCGGGACAAGAACAATCCCGAGGATGTGGATACTCGATCTGACGATCATGCCGGAGATCGTCTTCGATACGCCTGTATGCATGCCTATCGACCTGCTCGACCTGCTCCGGCCGCTAACAGGGACCCGTTTTTCGGCGGCAACGTGCTGGAGGAGCTGGATCGGGCTGAAGAGGAACAGGTATATGCATGACTGAAATAGCCCAGAGACCGCGGTTCGAGGAACTGTCGGATAAGCAGCTGGACTTCTACCACAAGACCTTCGACACCTGCGAGAAGTGGATGAAGCCCAAGCACGAGGAGTGGCGGCGGCTCATCAAGCAATACAATCTCGACCTGAAGGTTTCCAAGCTGCCCGCCGATAAGGTGGTGAAGATCTCCCGCTTCCTGCCCCTGACCCGGCAGATCATTACGTCTATCGCCTTCAACTACCCTCGCATCTTCATGCGAGTGGAAAATCAGACCATGTCCTTCCAGGCGGAGATCCTCGAGCGCATATGCAATGCGCTCCTTGAGATAACCGGGGCCAAGGCGGAAGTCCAGCAGCAGATCTTCGATGCCCTTTATTGCTACATCGGCTGGGTCAAGTACGGCGTCAACCCTCCCGGCGATCAGGATGTGGTGCCGCCCTATATATCCAACGACGACATGGCTAACGGCAATGTCTTCTGTATGCGGGTTTCACCCTTCAATATGTTCCCAGACCCTCTGACGCCCCCTCACAAGCTCTCTCACGCCCGATATGTGTGGGAGAAGATGCTGGTGCCGTATGAGTTCGTTCAGCAGGACGAGCGCTTTACTAAGAAGTTCAGGAACGAGATCAAGCCTCTCTCCAAGGAGAATGACGAGGACGGCATGTTGGCCGACATGCTGGAGAGCGATATGGAGGACGAGAGTGAGGCGGTGGAGGAGTCCAAGACCGACGGCAAGTTTGTCATCCTGCGGGAGTTCCACGACCGCATCCATCAGAAGCGGCTCACCTTCGGGGAGGGCGTTCAGCAGCCTGGGGAGTATATCGACCATCCCTTTCTCTCCGGGCAGTCGGAGATTTCTCGGGACCCCATCACCGGGGAAGAGAAGCTGACCGGCCGCTTCACGCCTTCAGGCGGGTATCTGGTGCAGGGAGGGTTTCCCTATAAAGACCTGTGGTTCGACCTCTCGCATGAGACCTTCTACGGCAAGCCCATGATGGCGTATGCCGAGGATACGCAGAAGCTCATCGTGGAGTCGGTATCAAGGCGGAGGTCCCTGCTGAAGCAGAACACCCGCAAGATTCTGGGCCAGAAGAACGAGATGGCTGAGAATCCGAACATCGGGGATCAGATCGCTCGGGGCGACGAAGATACCATCGCCTGGGTCAGCGATGTGAATAACTCCTTTGCGGAGATGCCCACCAACAACGTCCAGCAGGACCAGCTGGGCCTGGAGTCAGACGCCCGTCAATACGAGGAGCAGGTGCTTCAGGTAAGCCAGCTGGCTCTGGGAGGCGGTCCTGCGAGGACCGCTACTGAGGCCAGTCTGATAGCCTCCTTCGGGCAGTTGAACCGGGAATGGATGCAGGACAAGGTGGCTGAGGTCTACAAGGCCACCGCTCATAACTTCATGCGGATTCTTGCTGACAGGCGCTATACACCGATCAATTTCCTGGTCAATACCGCCGAGACAGAAGACGAGCCCATCTTCGAGGCGGTTCGCACCGATATGTTCAAGGCCCGCTGGAAGATCACCGTCGAGGCTGGTAGTATGAAGCCGCTCTTCGAGGAGCTAGAGCGGGAGGATGCCCTGGCCCTGTTCCAGTTCCTCATCCGCCTGCCGGAGATCCCGAGGCCTGAGGCGATCAAGCATCTCCTGCGAGCCTTCCGGGTGCCGAATATGGAGAAGTTCATCGGGCAGTCCGCTACCATCGATGCTCAGAGGGCGGCTGATTACGAGAACCGGCTGATGATGACCGGGCAGAAGGTGGATGTGGTGCCCATCGAGAACCATCGCGCCCACATGCCTGTCCATAAGGTTCTTCTCGAGGGTCAGGACTCTCCGCTCTTGCAGAACATTCAGCAGTTACAGCAACTGGGCCCCGCCATACAGCCGGAGCAGGCACAGCAGCTACAGCAACTGGTTCAGATAGTGCAGTTGGTTCAGCAGCACCTGTCCGATCATCAGGAGGCCTTTCAGCAGATCATTCAAGGGCCAGGGGGTGGTGGAGGGGGCGGGGGAGCAGGTCCGGCCCGGATCAAGAATATTAGCGATCAGGCCGCTGGTGCGCCTGAAAGTGCAGTTTCCGGTGCCAAGGAAATCCAGTCCGCTGTTCGCAGCAAGGGGCAGCGAATTTCTCAGCCCCATAACCTGAACCGTCAGCAGAATTAATTATGCTTAAGACTTGGAACTTCAAGTGTTCCGCAGGTCATTTAACCACCGGGGTCTTCTCCGGTCGGATTCCTCAGACCACCGCATGTTCTTCATGCCGCCGTCGAGCTCAATGGACCCATCAGAAGGGGCAGCCGGACTTCAATGTCGGGACTGAGATGTACGGCAAGTTCGAGCCGGCGCTGGGGTGTGTGGTGGAATCATACGAACACAAGCAGCAACTGCTCAAGGAGCAGAATGTCATGGAAGCCCATGACTTGGTGGGAGGATCTCGGATGTACCGAGTGCCAGAACCCCCCTCCCGAGAGCCCGACGATACTGTCTGGGTGGACAATCCGGACACAAAGGAGTAGATTAGATGTCAGAAGCAATTCCCTCGGATTCTGATTCGGGGACAGGAACGACCTCCGCAGACTCCGCGGACGAATCCTTTGATCTGGGTGGCGACCTGGACGAAGACCTTTCGTCTCCGGAACTACCTGCGCTGACGGATTCCTCGCCCGCTCCCAGAACGACCGAGTCTGGAGTACCCGCACCAAACGTCGATCTTGAAACCACTGAGATCGATAAATTGCCCCCCGAGGCTCAGCCAATAGTTCGGGAACTGAAGGGTGATTACACCCGGAAGCGGCAGGCAGACGCGGAAGTGGCACGGAGCGTACAGGCTCGTGAGCAGCAAGTAACTGCTCGTGAGCAGGCGTTGATGAATCGCGCTGTTGCTGCTAATAGCACCAGCGCGGACGAGGACGACCCCTTTGCCGGGATTCGTTCCACACTGACCGAAGATGAAGCCAGGGGACTGGACATCGTCGATCAGGTGGTTCAGCTCAAGCACGGTAAAGCGGTTGAGGATCTGAGGGCGCAGTTCGACAGTCAGCAAAAAGCGATACAGACCCTGACTGTTGCGCTGTTGCGGCAAGCGGCTGCAGGAGCCAATCAAACGGCTGCTGAGGCTCGCCAGCAATATCCGGACATTGATCAGTACAAGGACCAGGTCAATGCGCTGACAGCGGTAGTCAACCCGGCTACCACCCAGCGTTATACTCCGACCGAAGCCTATGAACTGGTCACCGGAAGGGCGCAGGTAGCAAGTAACAACCTGGCCCTCTCAGATCTCGGTACTCGCACCGCCAGCGCACGCAGCACTACCGGCACTTCAACGGCTGCCGCCGATTCGGGCATAGGAGAGCTTAATTCAACTGAGCTTTCTCAGGGCCTGAAGAGTTTAGGTTTTGAGTGAGCCTTATCTTAAAAAGGTTTAACAATGCCTGCAGCCACATCGAGCGAAACCTGGGATGCTGCCTGGACGCTCACCATGCGCTCCAAGCGCAAGCGGCTGACCGACAATATCTCGGATCAGTATCCGACGATAGGTCGCCTGCGACGTTCTGGCGTGATGGAGGTGGAGACCGGCGGTAAGGAAATCCAGGAAGACCTGATGTATGGACTGGGCACGTCGGAATGGTTCGACGGTTACGATGTCCTGTCCACCAATGCCACGGATGGCATTACCGCCGCATTCTATCAGTTCCGTTACAACGCCACTCCTATCGTCATTTCGATGACGGAGGAAGTCGAGTCTCGTAAGTCCGACTCGGCAGAGAAGCTCCTCACCGCTAAGACCTCTCAGGCGATGACCAAGTCGCTTGATACGATCAACGCGGCTGTCCACGGGGCGCAGTCTGGCAAGTCCATGTTGGGCCTGCAAGACATCGTTGCGGAAGGTACGGCAACCACTCTCGGTGGTATCGCCGTGGCTTCCAACTCCTGGTGGGACAATAAGCGCACCGATTTTACTGGCACCACCTTCCGGACGCTCTCGGGCACTAATTTTTATGACGGCGTTCTTGACATGGGCACTGTCTGGAATAACTGCTCGGAAGGCAACGACGTTCCCAACCTCATCATCACTTCGTTTACCGTCTACGGGAATTACGAAGCGATTTTTGAGGGCACGGGCCATCTCCGAACCGCTGAGAAGTCTTCGGGCTCTTACGGTGTCGGCGCTCAGGGTGCTATTACGTTCCGCGGTGCCCCGGTGGTCCCTGACAGGGATTGCGTCAGTGACAGCATGTACTTCCTTAACACGAAGTATCTGAAGCTCAAGGTCCAGGCGGGGAAAAACTTCGCCAAGACCCCGTTCAAAGAGCCGTCCAATCAGTTGGCCAAAGTGGCCTTCGTGGTCTCGGGCATGCAGCTCGTGACCAATAACCGCCGTCGTCAGGGCTTACTCTACAATATTGATTAAGCGGATTACTGGCTGGCGTAAACCCTTGCCCCCAAGTCAATGGGGGTTCATACCCTGACCATAGGGGAAAGGAAGATATAAGATGGCTGATCAGCATGTTGGTGGAGGACAACAGAATGCGCTGGGTGATCGTGCGCTACCTCGGGCCAAAGGCCAAGGTATCATGGAGGAATCTTCAACACAGAAAGCGCCAATGGGCGCGAAACTGGAGATTCCTGACGGGCGTGTCTTCCGGTATGCCAAGGCTTCGGCTGCGATTTCTACCGGTCTTGTTGCCAGCACCGACGATGTTTACAAGTATGATGCGGATACGAATGATACGTTTGTCGCGGCGGCTGCTGGCGCTACGACGTTTAAGGTGTCGGCCAGGTCGGGCGATTCTTTGGATGAGTATGCTGGTGCCTATTTTGGGAATATTACCAATGGCGAACAGTATCGTATCAAGTCCAATACAGCGTCTGCAACCGTGGATGGGACGGCTAATACGGTCATATTTACTTTGTATGACCCGCTTAAAACGGCCATTGCCGCAACAGACGATTATTTGATCACTCCGAATCCGTATGCTTCGGTTATAACAGCCACCGTTCCTGGGGGCACATATGACCGGGCTGTCGGGATCACCCCGATTGGAATAACCAGCGGGTATTATTTCTGGTTGCAGACTAAGGGCGTGGCATTTGTTCTTGCCGACGCTGCTGCTGCTATTACAAAAGGCACCCCTGTTACGCTGTCGGATTCTACAGCAGGGACTGTTCAGGACCAAGACGCATTGGCAGAGAATGTGATCGGCTATTGCGTTACGGCCGCTGCTGCCAGCAAGTATGGCGGGGTCATGCTTAATCTGGAGTAGTTTTGTTTTCGGGGTGGGGTTCGCCTCACCCCGAAATATTCATTTGAAAGGATATCATGGCTGAAGACGTAACAAAGAAGGCTGCATTACAGGAAGCAACTTTCATGGCAACCTCAGTGGTGCAGGAGGTCGAGGCAGTTCCCGAGGCTGCTCCCGAAGCCGTTCCTGAGGCTGTTGCTGAGGATTCTGCGCAGGCAATGGACGGATACCTCGAGCTTCTATCACGAGCCACTCCGGATCAGAAGAGCAAGATGTTGCGAGCGCTGGACCTTGGTGGGGTTGTTACTAAGGCCAAGTCTCGTGGCAGCAACGCGGAATCCCAGCGCGTTTCCATGAGTGCCGGAGAGATCATTCATCCTGCTAACCCGGATGGAACGCCTTGGGAGCCCAAGGTGTCTGAGGCTGTAGAGCAGTCTGGGACCAAGGAGCTGGTTCTGGAGCGCTGGCGCCATAACCAGAGTGGCAGCGGCGCTAGCCGAACGACTACTGCTCGTGATGCTGAGGAGATGGCTGACCTGGCTCAGATGTAGGGACTCATGGGCAAGATCCAGAAAAAGGCGGTCACCTTTGGCGCACTGGGCCTCTTTAATCATGTGGAGGCCGAGAGCCTCAAGTTGGCCTCCACCACCGGCTTCATGCAGTTGCCCCAGCTTACCACAACTCAGAGGAACGCCTTAACGGCGGTGAACGGTATGCTGGTCTACAACACTACTGCTTCTAAATTGCAGGGCTACGAGGGAGGCGCCTGGGTGAACTTGAATGGCGCAACATTAGGATGACCCTGACGACTGCTATTAAGATCACTGCCAACCGCGTCGGTCTCCTAGAGACTAACGTCTCTTTCAAGGACCGATCCCGCGACTATCTCAACATCATCGCCAAGCGCATCGGGACTCGGGCTAAATGGAACTGGCTGCATAAGGCTACCACGTTCAATACCACTGCTGACACTCAGACCTACCAGTTGGCTACCGACGTACTGACCCCTCACTCCTTTACCGATCAGTCTAACAACCAGCCGCTGGGTATTGTTGGCTGGGATGTCCTTGACCTAGCCGACCCGGATCGTGGCGAGACCGGGGACGTTGATGTCGTTACCATCGAAGGAGTGGATGCCACTACGGGGCGGATAGTCGTCAGGCTATACCCCATCCCCTCCACCAGTGACGATGTGATCCGCTATCGCTACCTGGCCTACATCCCTGACTGGACATCTTCGGACGACTCTACAGAACTCGACCGATGGATTCCGGAATGGCTGCAGCCGGCGCTGATCTTCGGTGCTACTGAACTATACAAGCAAGAGAAGGGCGATTACGAAGGGGCCTTGACAGATCGGGCTGAGTATGAGACCGGGATCAAGTCGGCGCTGGATATCAATCTCAACGTGCAGGGCAATCGGGAATGGCATCGGGGCCGTGGAGGTCCGGTGTCGCCCTTCTGGCCTCAGGAGGGCGGCTTGACGGCTGCCGGTTGATATGCCTCAGGAGAGAATCTCTTCTCAGCTGGGCCCTTGGATGGAGGGTGTCTCCTATAATCGATCGGCTGAAGATATCGAGGAAGCCGGTATCTCCTCCATGTCTAATATGGAGCTGGGCACCTCAGGGGAACTAAAGAAGCGTCTAGGCACCGCCTCCTATAAGGATGAGGACCCTAAAAGTGGCAATCCCACGGTGACCTTTTGCGGTGAGTTTACTATCCCGCCTACTACGACTGAGGTGGTGATGATAGCCGGGGCTGTAGCCTATCGTCATAGTGGGTCTGCTTGGGTTGATCAAACCGACAGTTCGACCATTACCGCTAATGATGATTATACCTTTGTAGGCGCTGTGGACGAGGGTAATGGGGTGTTGCTGTTGACTAATGGCTACAACCCACCGCTGTCTAAGCCCGGCACCGGGGTCTTTGCGGTTGCTGATGTTGATTCCCGCTTTACCAGAGCCGACACCGTGGCGTTCTATAATGGCCGTGCTTGGTGGGGCAATACTGGTACCGACTACGACAGGCTATGGTATAGTGAGATCGGTGCTATTACCACTATCGGGGCCACTGCTTATCTACAATTAGGCACTCCTGTCATTGCCTTGGTACCGATGAAGGAATCGCTGGCGGTGCATACTGAGAGCGGTATCCATACTGTCACCCCTACGGGGAACACTAAGGTTCCTTTCCAGCAAGAGCAGTCTACCAACATAGGGTGTGTCTCCAAGCGTGGCGTGGCAGTTCTGCCTGGGGGGGTCCAGCAGTTCATTCGTCGGGACGGGATCTATTCCTGGGACGGTGGTGATGTAGTAGAGAGGATTTCTAATGCTCTTGACGGCGATTACTGGCCCAATCTCAATACCGTCACCGGCACCGCAGACCGAATGCGCCATAGTTTTGCGCTCTACTATCCCCTGAGGGACCAGACTTGGTTCTGGCTCCCATATGGAACCGGGCAGACGGAGATGAACCATATTATAATCTGGTCCGGAACCCATGAGGCCTTCTTCGGGCCTTATGAGGGTGGCTCTTTGTTCACCCGTAATTGTGCCGGATTGATCGCCGGTAGCCCTCACGCCGGCACCCACGATTCTTCTGGTAATATTGGCGGGACGGTGCAGGATCATCAGCCGGCGGATACGTATAACGATGATGACAACACCAGTGGTGGGACCGCCATAAGGGCCAGTTTCAAGACTGGTTCCCCGGCACCGGAAGGCTCGGCTAACATGGTGCGCTGGCTCTATGCCCGCACCTATTACGATGCCACCGGGAAGTTTACCGTTAGCGTGGAGCAGGAGTCCTCTGGGGTTGATGGCACTGTAAAGACTTTTTCCACGGATGGTGGGGGGTTCACTCTTGGCTCAAGTAAGTTAGACGAAGAAGAACTGGGCACGATACGCATGTTGTCGGCGGACACGGATTTAAGCGGGTACGATCCTCATAGCTCGCTGAAGTTCAGTAATAACGATTTGGACGCCTCCTTCACTATCCGTAGAACCCATCCAGTCTACCTCGACATCGGGCATATCCGAAAACGCAAGGCAGGGGTAGGATAAGGGGTCAGTATAATGCCACAATTTACGATTCCTAAAGGATCTTTTGTCAACTTGTTTCGCAACCCCATCACCGGCAGAGGGGGAGGTGTAGACCCTACTAATTTAATGGCTCAACTTCAAGAGCCAGGGTATGGCTATGGAGGGGGATCTACAAAAGGGTTCTATAGCCAGGGGGATAAGGCGCTGGCCCCAGACCAGTTCGGTGCAGGAAAACTGCACCCTCTTTTGTACACTCAAGGGCTCATTTCTGGTCAAAACACCGACCCCTACTTGGCGGGTTATTGGCAGGAGCGCCCTACAGAACTGGCTTCCACGTATAATATTCTAAATCAAGGTGAATTTGGAGGGTTCGATCCATACGGTTTCTTGCCAGCGCAACAGTACTCGACAATCGGCGGCGACTCTGGTGGAAGTACATTTGAGGGTACCCCCGATAGACCTGATACTATTGTATCGGACGACGGTTCTACCTTGGTGGATACAAGCATAAGTGCAAAGCCGCCACCAGTTGTTGATACGACCGGTGATTTTATAGACTATAGCCCTCCTTCAGATGAAGAGCTGGCGCGGTGGAATTCGTTTCTGAGTCAGATTGCCAGCGGGGAACAGAAGATGGAAGCTATGAGGAATTTTGCGGTTCCTCCCAGCTTCACCACTTCCAGGGATGTGCTAGGAGAGGCCTTAGGAACCACCCAGGCACTGACGGATTGGGATGTTCCTGAGGACATAGCAGGAGCCTATAGCCCAGGGGGATTCGGAACGAACCTGGCTAACGCATGGGCTGACGCTCAGCGCCTGACAGGAGGGTCCTTCGGAGGACTCCCTACAGAGGGGATCTTCGCTGACCTTTTAAGGAACATAGCGGATGTTACGGGTGAGGTGGAGGATATTACCGTTCCCGATATGAAGTATTTGTCGGGACTGGCTGACACGCTGGAAGATGACATTACGGCTGCCACTAGGGGAGTAGGAGAAATTGATCCTCAAGCTCTTGTGCGGGCCCTACAATCCGCTACGCGGGGGGCGGGAGCTGTGGGGACAGGATTGGAAGAGATCGGCGGTGCTCCGGGTGGCTTGATGGATCTCCTCCGTACCTCTCTTCGTGGAGCGAGGACAGCAGCAGAAGAGCGAAGAGCCGAATTAAGTCCAGATCTAACAAGGGATCTTATGGGTGGTGTTACTGGTGCTGAACAGGCTGCTCTTGCCAGACAAGGAGAATTGGGTCCTGATCTGACACGATTGCTCAAGAGGGATGTTGGTAGAGCCGAACAGGCTGCAGGGATAGCAAGAACAGGATTGGAAGGGATAGACCTTAGTGATCTCGTCGGGGATATAACTGGAGCGAGAACAGCTGCTTTAGGAGCAAGAACGGGGTTAGAGGGTATAGACCTTAGTGATCTTCTGGAGCGTATAACTGGAGCAGAGACTCTAGCAGGGCAGAGAGAGGCTGAGTTAGGTCCTGATCTGACACGATTGCTCAAGAGGGATGTTGGTAGAGCCGAACAGGCTGCAGGGATAGCAAGAACAGGATTGGAAGGGATAGACCTTAGTGATCTCGTCGGGGATATAACTGGAGCGAGAA
>Ga0208029_1000711_pt1 | contig 18446 bp, 17 predicted proteins | sample MalvireepMed_s12_FD_184242 | JGI IMG/M metagenome (GOLD analysis project Ga0208029, IMG submission 184242) | Marine viral communities from the Global Malaspina Expedition - Malaspina viral metaG DeepMed_s12 (SPAdes) (version 2) | ecosystem: Environmental > Aquatic > Marine > Oceanic | place... | reverse complement strand
CGAGCACCCATTTCAGGCAAAACCAAAGCGCGTAAGCAGAGACCCCAGCGACCAAAATTGGCAGCCCGATCTGCTCGTAAATTTTCAGCGCCTGCGCGACCGACACGACAAGTCATCTCACGACGAGCGATAGCAAAAGAAGAAGAATAGCTCCGGTCGATGTCAGCAGGATCATCTCGACGCGCCGGAGACGTGCGTTCTGTTGGCGGGTTTCGGAGGAGCATAGCGCGACGTGCTCTCGAACCTGCAGCATCAGGTCATCGATGCGCTGATGAGCCGATGCTGCACTCCGTCTATCCGTCGTCATTGTCGGACTCAGCAGCAGCCTGTAGCCCAGCCACAGCAGCCTCCAGCTCTGCGATCCTGGCAGCGAGGTTCGCACAGCGGTCCAGCGCCGCGTGTAACTGGCCGCGCAGTTCCGAGATCATGCCGTTAGCAGCAGCCATCGGAGAAGCGTCAGGCATCCGTTGCGCCGTCGTATACATCTAAGCTTTTTAACTTGGTGTAGGCCAGTGCGATCAGGTTCGACTGCTCGTCGCCAATACTGAACTCAAATTTATGAGCGTCCATTTGTGGGCAGGTCAGCGGTTGTGAAATTGAGCCTTTAGCACGTTCGTCGGCGTTGACGTAGACGTCGACATCGACCATCAGTGAATATGCGTCACTGTCCGCTTTTTTAAACACTCTAGCGGACTGAACTCGAACGTATGCGTTGGATGCCGTCACACCACCGGGTAGCGGCGCGTCAGTTTGAAGTGCCATTTCGCTTCTCCTTTAAACTGGCAGAGCTGGAAGGGATTGCGCTGCGAGGCGTTTGTTTAGTGCGTTCGCAAATCCCGGCATCATCTCATCCACAACGGATTTAATCGTCTCGATCATCGCTCGGTTTTGAACTGCCGCACCTGTCAGTAATTTAGTGTGTTGACCGATATTCCACATCGGATCGCCGTCGCCCTCGTCGGGATCAGAAATGATCCTAGCTGCCTGCAAATCTTTGAAATTGTATCCGACCCACTTATCAAATTCAGTTTTAATAATTTGATCCGCAGGAGCACTATGAGTCGAAAAAGTTCGCAGGAGTGCCGCATCATCATAATCATCGAACGCACTGCCGACGGCGTCATCCAGAAACAAGCCACCATCAGAATCTAAAACCATCACTGCTCGACCGCCGCCACTTTTCTGTGCAGCCCACGAATAGACGATTTCGTTGGTGTCGTGATTTACATTGGAATTAGACCCGTCGTGTCTTTTGACGGCCCAGTTGATAGCACCTTCGACGCTTGTTCCCGGCGACGTGCCGTTGGCATCTCTCTGATACCCAAGAACTTTCAGGCATACGAAATTATCGTCGGTAAACGCCTTGATATACGCTCCACCGTCGGCGGCCGCTTGTTTTTTTATGATAAAATAGCTATCCGTCTCAGCTTCGCTAGTGCGACCATGAGAGACATCGCTCGACTTCAGTGCGAAAATTTCATTATCTGCTGATCCCTGACTAATATTCACGCCTGTCGTCATGTTGCCATTTAATGATTCGTCCGCGCCAACGCTGAATATTGTCCCATTTAAAGAAGCGGCCCATCCATTATTACTTCTAAACCACAGAATATCCGTGTTGTGGTCGTAGTGAACGCTACCTTGAATGGTGCCGCCCGAGTCTCCGAAATTGACGTACCCACCGTTTGAGGTGCCCGAGAAAATTGTCATTCCAGTATTGGCACTGGTCTCGATGACCAGGTCATCTCCATTCGCCTCGACTGAGGATGCGCCAGAATCTGACACACGGACGTGCAGACCAGAGCCCAAATCCTTCGCGGTGACGACACCCATCGTTCCGGTCACGGTCAGGGTGGATCCATCAAACGTCAGGCCAGATTCCGCATCCAATTCCGTGGTGGTCGACCCCACCGTCACCAGTTCTGACTCAGTCGCATTGTTCAGCGCCGTGACGGCAGCAGACACCGTCGTCCAACTTAATGCGCCGCTGCCATCAGTTTTGATAACTTGATTTGCTGAACCATCGGCGTTAGGCAAAGTCCATGTAACATTCGCAGAAATACTATCTGGAGCTTTGAACCCAATGTAGTGGGCGCCATTGGCAGCCAATTCCTGAAATTGTATAGGCGTGGTGTTGCCGCCACTTGTCCCATGCGGTGCAAATGATACACCTCCTGCCGCTACAATTGCCGTAGTGTCATTTCCACTTTCGTCGTACTGGATGGAGAAATTCTGATCATTTCCGAGGTAAAGTTTTTTATCATCGGCAATATAGACATCACCCCATTCAGCAGAGGTAGACCCAAGATCGGCGCCGCCAGCCGCGTCAGGTATAACCGAGGTGCTTGCAGTGACAGTCGTGAATGTCGGCGAGTCGCCAGTGCCCAGGCCCAGAGATGTCCGCGCAGTGGCCCCGCTCTCCGCCACGGGGTCTCCAGAGCCATTGCCCACCAGTATCTCACCGTCTGCTAACACGGCGGTTGCCGTAATGGCTCCCGTGCCGCTCCCTAGTAGGATCCCGCCGTCCGTGAATGTGGCCGCTCCACTGCCTCCTGAAGTGACACCCAACGGAATGGTGCCGAGGTCATTGAGCGCCGTGTACCAATTGGTGGCGTCTACGGCGATGTATAAACGTGATGCGCCCGCTGCTATCTGGTTGCCGTCGACCGCATTCGCTGATCCCCCGTCGATTGCGTCCGAGGTATTCGGCCAGACCTTCAGTGTCTGAGCAGAGTCGTCATTTATAACAAGCACTTGAAGGCCCCCGACCGCCGTTGGGAGTTTCACCCCGTCCCCGTTTGTGCCCACAGTTGTCACTCTGTTGATCGTCGTGGTCAAAGCAGTCGCACCGGCCTGGGTCTGTGTGGCTCCCGCTGATACCGAATTTGTGACACTGTCGTAGGCGGCGTCTCCAGCGTAAGCGTCCGCCAAATGCGTCATCATGGTGCGAATGGCGTTATTTATATTCGCGGCCGCGAAGCCCTCCGCGATCGAGATGTCCGTCGAGTCGTCCGTGATCAGGGTGTTGGACGTCTGGGTCGCCGAATAGGCGGATATGCTTGCTCTTGCCATCTTAATACTCCGGTTCGGAAGTCATACTTCGGGTTGACCCTGCGATACTACCGCGAATGAGCGGCGCAACGATCGATTGCTCTATTTGGCTAATTGCGTCGGCCGCTGCCGCCTTTCCCGCACCCTGTTGAAACTGCTCACCGACACCCTGCGCCATCGGAATCTTAGAGACTATCCGCCCGAGTCGAGCGAAGAGCCCGCGGTCAGCGAGGGCTTCCAGGATCGTGTAGCTGGTGCCGGACGGGTTGGCCGGCTGCTCTACTGGCAACGTCGGGCGGACATCATCGACGAATTTAGACATTTTGGCGATCTCGTCCGGCTCAAATATTGACTCAACCAGGAAGCGGCCATCCTTCTTGAAATTCTCCGTGTATCGATTCACTATGGCCGTGCGCGTGACTTTGTCACTGCCCCTCCCCCCACTGACGAATGTCCGATACAGGATCGCGTCCTTTATCAGCCGAATTTCTTCACTGTCCTTGCCAAACTGCTTGATTAGCCTCTGCACGAGTGCTCGGCTGCGACCTGTTGACATCACCTTCGACGCCCCCATGATGAACCGCACGACCTCAACCGGGGACGCTTGGTTCTCGTCAAGAATTCGTCGCATGAGTCCCGTTGCGGGATCGTCCTTTTGCCCCCCCGCCAGTTTGTAGTAGTGGGACCAGAGGTCGCGCCGTTGCATCAAAGCGGAAACTAGGTCTGGATCGCCAAACAGTAGACCGTCGTCAATGATCCGAGACACGTTGTTGTCGAGGGCTTCCTTCATGCGTATCAGGGCCACACCCTCAGGTGATCCTTTTCCGGCTTGCCCAATGTCGATATCCAGCGACTGGCGGTAGTCATCGATAGCAAAAATTGATTGCTTCTTGGCTCTGGGGTTAGCCATTATTCTCCGCATCTTGCGAAGGCGGTCTACAGCACCCTTGAGGTGGGGCATGCGGTCGAGTTGGTGACTGAGGATCCGCATTTCCCCTGGTATCGCCAACATATCATCGATGCCTTGGGCAACATTGAATGGCTGTACATAAGCGGACGTTGTACCAGCAAGATCGTCAAGGGCTCTTCCTTGATCAATCGCTGCCTGTTTTCGCGCATCAGCCTCGTCAATGAGACGTCTCTGTAGACGCTCGCCAGCGGCCAGATCGTCACCAGCACCGAGACCCGTGCCCGTGCCCATATCCCGCTGGAGCGCCGCCGCGTCCTGGCGGATCATCTCAGTCTGCGCCTCATCGAAGGAGCGTATCGTATCGCCTGCCTCTTCGCCGTATTTACCCGTCCGACGCATCAGGTCTTCTCGGTATAACTGGTCTGGGTCGCCCGTCCTCTGTCCCCGCGTCAGCGGGTATCTGGATGTCATTTCAGGACGAAATTGAGGGAAGGCGCGAGGATAAACAGCATCCCCTACTGCCCCTGCTGCCCTGCGAAGCGGCTGAATAGCTGGGCGCAAGGCTTTTGCTACCAATGGTGATGCGCCCTCAAGGGCTGCTCCGAAGCCACCCGTGATCGTAGATCGCGCCGGATCGGTATATTCTGAAGCGCCGAACATCTGTCCTGCGCCTTGCTGTAGGAGATCCGTCACGGTGTAGGTGGAACCCCCCCTGAGTATCCGTTCAGGTATATTCCGCCCCTGCCCAGATATTCGGCCCGCAGGATAATATTGGAGGCCCTGTGCAACCACGTCGCCATAATCCTGACGTGTCATGCCCGGTTTGTTGACGTAATAGGGCTGGTTTCCCCAGGTTACGATTGGATGGCCGTATTTGTCTTCACTCAAGCCGCCAAAGCGAGGATCAGTCTGTCCCTGTGGTCCTCGAAAGTATTGCTGGATGATGCGGGCCTTTTCCTGTGGATGGGTCGTGACGCCAAGTTGCATGTTAATAGGAAAGGATTCCCAGAAGCCGATCGGGGCTTGGGTAATTTCTGGCATGTCTGGATATTCAAGCGGCGTCGTTTCACCTGTCACGGCGCCCCTGACGGCTTGGGCAGTACCCCTGAGGCGGTCGGCTGTACTTTTAACAAACCCGGTAGCGGCATCCCTAACAAAACCACCAATGTCTCGCACCCACCCGCCCGCATCGTATGGAGGTGGGGCTTCTGCTGCTGGTGGCGGCGGCGCAGGAAAGATGCCTTCTTCGACGAGATTCCTCCCGGGAACCGCGGCGCCGGAAGACATAGGCCCCAGTACGTCGGGTACTCTTGGACCAGGGACAGCACCAGTGTCTGACTGGATGATGCCTAAGGCGACTAGATCCGTTCCCATTATTACTGTCTCAACCCCACATTAAGTTTTTGGAGGACAGCCGTAACGGGCCACCCGTTGACGCGAGCGGTCGTGCTGACATCGGCCCAGGTGATCTGTTTTCCTCCCATCACCGGGAGATCGATGAGTCCCCTATATTCCGCAATGAAGCCATCGTTTATAGCGTTCCGGGTGGCTTTGAGGAGAGGCTTCAATTTGTTAAGATTTTCGACAAGCTGCTTACCATCTTGTGATGCATTGACACTGCCCCAGTGTGCAATAAGCAGTTCCATTTCCCTCTCTGCTAATTGCCCCATGCCGCTCGCGCCGGTTGGAGAAGACTTCCGCATTGATTCAAGTTCACCGAGACCGAGGTTGGAATGAAGGGTCAGCAGCGTCTGCTGAAGATTGTGAGCAGGCGTACCGGGGATAATAGCTAAATTAGACATCAAACCCGTCGTCCAGTTATTGGACATAGAAATGGCTCTATCGATCGTGTCGTCGACCACGCCCCACTTCACGCCTTGGAATCCCATGCTTTGAACCATTGAGGGATAGCCCTCGATGCGCTTGGCTTCAAGTTGTTCCGCCGAGAGGGCTCGTGCTCTTGTAACCGCTGGGTCAACGGCCAAAGTTGGTGGAAGGATGGGTTTCGCACCCGGAGGCGTCACATGCGGCACCTGACCGCTTGTTTGAGGAGCGCCGCCGGGACGCGGCATAATATCTTCCACTTGGCCTGGGTTAAATGGAAGAGGCACGCCGTTTGAGCCAAACATTGGACGGAAAGGTTGTCCCATCATCACCGGCGAGTTATCGGACGTAATGCCAATCATCGCAGCCGTGCCGGTCGTCTTGTCCATCATAAACAACCCAGCGCCCGTCTGTATGGCGTAGTACTTCCCTTCACCACTAGGGTCTAGGACGGCTTGTTGGACAGCTCTCCGCCGCTGCGCCTCATTATCCGGCCACCCAAAGTCCGCATTCTTCATGGCAGTCGTCCGCGTGTCCTTCGCCATCGCGGTGGCTTGCGCCTCAATGTACTTACCAAACAAGTCTCTAGGTAATTGTGAAACCGGAATACCACCGATCTCGGGTTGGCCTTCCCCCATTCTACTCAGGCTCGAGGCCAAGTTTGTATACGCTTGTGTCTCTGCCTCAGCGGCCTTCGCTGCCGCCTGCCCCGCACTAAACTGCTGAAGACCACCCGCCATCTGGATCTGTTGCAACTGCCTCGCCTGCTCCTGACTCCGTGCGCCCTGGTAAGCCTCCATTGCTTTCGGCATTGCCAGTCCGAGACCTTGGCCGAATGACGTCGGCTCCTTTTGTGGTCCGCCTTGGACCAGCAGTTGAGATGCAAGTTGAAGGAGAGCTGCGTTTTTGGGCGACAGCAGGTTCGCTCTAGGGTTCTGCGGGAAGCCCTGAGCCGTCAGGTATTGTTCCACGTTATCGGCGTATGCCATATCCGTCTCCTACGCCATCGCGCCGAGGAATGCACCGGCTGCGGGCCAGAGCAAGTTGTCCTGATTCATCAAATTCGCTATCTGAGATCCGTAAAGGCCACCGCCCAGAGCACCCAGTGCGGGGTTGGTGAACCGTGGCTCGACATTCGTCTGGGATATAAACCCCGGTTGACCGCTGATGATACCCGCATAATCTCTGAGGGCTTGCTGGGGCAAATTCTGCCCAAATTCAAACCGTGCAATTTCATCCTGTAGTTGCCGTTGGCCCAATTCTTCTCTTCTCGCACCAACCTGCGCCCGACGAGCAAAGTCATCGTAATCCGTCGCAGCCAATGCCGGTGCCCCCTGAGCCTGTGAGAATTGTCTTGCCCGTTCAGCCTCGTAACTCCCAAAGAGCGGAGCCGCGAGAGCGTCCCCGAGTCCTCGCGTCTTTGCCTGTATGTGTCCCTCGGAGCCAAACCTACCCTTCTGGCCGGCAAACTGGGCATCGATCTCGGCGCCGACCGTCGAGCCGAAGCGATCGATCAACCCTTGTGTGAACGGGTTGCCGGCCCGGAGATAGTCTCCCGCCAGCGTCTGTTGAGCATGCCGCAGCCCTGCTTCGCGTAGAGGCGAGCCAGCCAGAGCACGCTGCTCCTGTGCAGCCAGAGCGCCCGTAGTGGCCGCAGAATGCGGGACCACCGCCTGTCGCGGAAAGAATTGAGGGCGGGCAGTCCGATAGATATTTTGTGCTTCACCCATCACATCCAGGTCAAAGGGTTGCCGGCCAGCCCACGGCTCTTGGTTTTGCTGGGTGACGACTTGGCCCGAAGGTCTTGAGCTATCCATGATGCAGATCTTTCGTAAAGATGACAGTGGACTTGGTGTAGGTATCGAGCTTCCGCTCCCAGCCGGCGCGGCCATGCAGTTTCATCTTGAATGCCCCGTTTTCTCGCGCCCACTCTTCAATATCTTGGAGGTGATGCAGCCAACTATCCATGTCGCGACCAGCGAGAAGCAATACATAACAGACCTTTGTCTCGCCTAACATCTGGAATTGTGTCACCGCAGCCGCGGCTGGCCCAAGCTCGTCGGTCACGGTCCACAACTGCATCAGATCGTGAAGGAGGCAATGCTCGATCTCCTCTCGGGAGTAGAGGCTCTCCTCGGTGTCAACGAGACGGCCCTCAAACAGATCCCACGCCTCACCGAGAGCGAGGAGTGAGGGGAGAGGCTCATGAAGTTCAAGGTCCATCTATCTCTCTCCTATTGCCCTACATTCATAACGTACTCCTCGACCTGCGATGGAGACATTCCCTGACTGAGAAGCCGACCGGCGAGCGTACTTCCATAGGTCTGGCCCTGAGTGCTTGGCATAACCTGTTGCAGAAGACGGGGGTCATAGGGTTGAATTTGTCGGTAATCTGGGACTGGGAGAGAGGGCTGCCCGCCCGCCTGCCCCGGCGAATAAAATGGAACAGGATCCGGTCTCACCACATCAGCCGGCAGCCCCAACCTCTCAAGTGCCGCGGTATTCTTTCTTTCCTGCAACACTACCTGATAGTTCCGCAGGTCATCGTAGAGGCTCTGGGCGGATGGGGAGAGGGCCGCACGACCACCTGCCTGCTCGAGTTGGTTGAAGATGCCGCCGATATTCGCTCCTGACTCAAGTGTCCGACGGTCGCCGTATTGTCCGGTCGGACCCGGCAACCCGGTCAGAGCCCTGATGCGGGCAGCGTTGTTTTCATTGAAATTCAGGTTCTGGAAAGCCCGCACTGCGGCGGCGGTGCCCTGTCGCATGGCCTCTGCTGAATTTTGGCTCTGTCCCATGCCTGCGATGATTGGCAGGAGGGACATAGCTATGCCCGGCAATGCCGCCCCCAACATGCCGGGAACTGCCGCCGTGCCAAGGCCGTACCCACCACCACCTAGCCCGAGCCCAGCGGCAGTCATCTGCGCTTGTGTTGCATATGGCAGCGCCGACCAGACAGCGGTAGGTGCCTGTGTTGCTAGGCCGCCTAGCGCCCCTGCACCCGTTGCCAGACCGGCAAGCGAACCGCCTTGAGGAATAAGCGTGGTTGGATCATAAGTCGAAGAAGGAAGAGCGGGGGCGTCCAGCAAGGTGGGCCCAGAAGAAATAGATGGAGCCCCTGTCGGGACACCACCTGCGTCCATCAACTCAGCAAACGAGGCCCTCTCCGCGGGACTCACAAAGGATGATCCCGGCGGAGCTATGTGTCTCATACTGGTTGCAGGGCCTGTCAGCGGAGCGATAGAAGGAGGAGCCTCTACCGATGACACGAGACTCGGATCAAGGTAGTCGAGCAGAGGGCTTTGTGGAAGATTCCCATAAATACTTTCTACGGGTGGGACGGCGTCCGGCCCAAGACCAAAGAGTTCCGCAATGTTTGACACTCCGGGGATGTTTCCCAGAAACTCCCGCGCACTTTCGCCCAGTTGGCCATCCAAGAGATACCTGTCCGCAGCGGATAGTGCCGACAGCGCCCCGAGGCCAGTGCTCAGTGCGCCTCCTCCACTATCCTGAAACGACTGGGGCTGACCTCCACCGCCGCCTCCGACAAGGGCTCCCGCATTGAATGGTCTCGGCTGATATCCGGCTGCACCCCCACCATACGGTCCCGGTTGATATCCACCTGCACCTCCGACATACGGTGCTGGCTGCCCTCCAAGGGAGGGGCCTTGCTGTCCATACCCTGTCTGCCCGAGACCATAGGTGGCCGGATATGCGCCCAGAGGCGTCCCCCCATAGGGGTCCAGAGGCGTCCACAAAGAAGGATCGCCGAAGATGTCAGACTGTGTGATCTGTGGCATTATTCCTATCCTACCACGACGTAAGTGAATGACTTATCGTCGTTGGAATTACTCGTGTGCGTCAATGTCGCAGAGCCGTGGGCCGCGATCGTCACATAGAAGGCCCCGTCCTGGAGCGCTGCCCCAGCGTTGGCCGTCGTCGGCATGAAAACGATGCACGAGTTCACCGTGATCAGGGGGTCTGTCAATGTCGTCGTCGTGGAAGATGCAGTCAATGTAATATCGCCCACGTTGTTGGTTTTCCCGTCCAGCACGCCCCTGAGGACGATCGCCGCTCGCCGGATGTAGTCGATCTGATCCACCAGCACGATGAGCAGCATTCTGAGGAATGCAACGACGTCCTGGACTGAAGTGATGTCCAGCACATTGGGGAGTCGCCACTGGGGCGGCTCACGAGCAACGGAGGGGTATGAACTGCGGGCCATTAGTATGCCTTGCGTTCGTTGTCGCTCGTGTCATCAATGACAGCGCCTGCTATAAAGGCGGCGCCGGCAACACTCAAAATTGGAATGCGGCTCTTGACCATGCCTTCCACAAAGACTTGCTCTGGCGTCAACCCAGTTATTCTCGCAGTGCGCTCAATGGACTCATTCACCTCCTGCACCATCGGCTTGCTGCCCTTGTACTTGTCGCCCTCCTTGATCTTCTTTGCACCTGCCCATGCCACATCTTGGAAGCCTCTCGGGTCCACGCCACGGAGGGCTGCTTGGCTCGCCATTGTGCCTTCATATATTCCGTAAGACCTCCCTGGAGGTTGTTTGAGTTTGGGATCCCACAATCCACTCATCTGCTCATCGATCGTCGCGCCTGATTTCTCGCCAAGGAAATTTCGCATGAAATTATAGCGTTTCGGATTCTCGACAGGATCGATTCCCATGTCCATCAATCGCTTGTGCATCTGAACATTTCCGCTGACATATCGCCCACCAACAGGTGATGGCATCTGATACGCCACAAGGTCATCCGGCCCCGCGCCCTTGGCCCAATTCGTTGTCTGTAGGGTCTTGGGATACGGAAGATTATTCTCCCGAAGATAATTCCCATACATTGCCGTGCGGAAATTCTCCTTTGGCGAAGATCCTCCGGTGGTCGCTGCCATTGCCATCGCGAATTTCTCTCGGAATTGTTTTCTGCCCTCTTTCGCTCCCAGATACTTAATGAATCCATCTTCTATCTGTTTTACAAAATACCAATTCTCTGAATCCTTTATATCCAACCCCATGTCATAGGCTTCGTTGAGTCGTCGCACAGCGTCCTTTTTCTGGGCGAGGGTAGTGTATTTCTCAATGGTCGCTGCCTGCTTTGGCATCGCGACATCAACTGTCTTCGGCCCTGAAGGATGCTTGCTGGGATCAACGTCCGCCCGCTTGGCGACATCGAAGTACGGCGTGTATTGTCCAGCGTCAATATCGCGTTGGGCACTATCAATAGCCTTCTTGAGGCCCTTGGTTTCTACATTGCTGCCCTTGCCCGTCCAGACCTTGTTGAAGGCACCTTCGGGGTATTGTTTGCGCTGCAAACCCAAAATTTTACTCTTGGCTTCATGCGACATGACCGGATCAGGGACGGGGGGGTAAGAAAGCAGTGGTTGCGGTGCCGCACTCTGCTGAAGTGCGCCGCTAGGGAGGGGCGCCCCCCCTCCACTGCTGGGTGGAAGTATACCAAATTCAGGGTTGCCTGTCACGTTCTGCGGAGATTTGTACCCGCTGCTCGCCTTTATTTTGGGTATTGGCGGGGTTATGCCCGTCGCCAATACAGTTGGATCGCCGGGGGCTCTTGATGCCATTCTTCGCATGGCGTTTACCGCTGCCATCCTCAAGGGATCAAGAACCGACCCAGTAAACAACTGTGCCGACGAGGACAAGGGGCTCATTCGATCTGTTTCTTCATTTACCGCGTAAATTCTTCCGGTAGTTGGGTGTGACGCATATCCTGCCGGAAGGACCGTACCGGCCAATTCGCCTCTCGGACCATAATCTCTGGCAACGGGGTCTTCGCCCGGATCGAGTGGAGTTTTCCCTTCAAAGAAGCCGCTCCATAGTTTCTGCGGTGCGTTCAGAGCGGGCATAGCCATCGACTGAATGGCCGCCAGTATTTCCTTCACCCCAGTGCCCTTGGGGATGACAGGGACAGCTTGCGGTATCTGTCCGAAGAAATTGTCGGTGAACCTATCTGCCATCAGTACGCCTCACGCTCGGTCTCACCGATGCCTCGTGCCGCTGCCGCGCCGAGTATCCCTGCGCCTAAGCCATACATCGGCATGCCTTCCAGAAGGGCGGCGGTCTTCATCTCGGGGGTAATGTCGAGGGTCCACGTTTCCATTGATCGTGTGGCATCTTCGGCCGGGTCGAGGCCGGCGTCGATAGTCCCCTTCCGCACCTTCCCCCCTCGCTTCTTCGCCCACTTGTTTGCGGCGTTCACCAGTTGCTCGTCGTAGAGGTGCTCGGCCCATTTGCCGCCGACTGTGAGATCGAGGCCCTCAAAATGAGCGACGGGGCCAAATTCTCTAATTTCATCATCGATATTTCGCAATTGGTAATCTATCGACTTTAGTGCTTTGTCCGTTAGCTCTTTCCCTATGTGTTGGGGTAAATCGTTTTCCTTCACGCCCGTGTCCAGTGTGCGGAAAGCATTGTCCCCCTTTATCTTGACCATTATTTCGTATTCTGCGTTACCGTAGCCTAGTTCTGCCGCGTCATTGCTTGGGATAATTTCTACACCCTCATAATGCCTGCTCAGATTATACCTATCCTGCTGCATACGCCCCGTCGTCCACGATATGCTGTCATAGTTATTTTCCGATGCATGACGGATCATCCGGCGCATTGCTGTCTCAGGCCAGACGCCCTTGAGGGGGGCATCGGGGACGCGATAATCGGTTGCAATTTCCCCAATACTGGGGTCGTCAATACGGCGACGGGCAGCAGCAAGAGCGTCATCAGCATGTGCCACCACCCGGCCCCCATCGTCTTTACTACCTATTAGGACGTTAGTTACAAAGACGTTATTTTCATCTCTGATTTCCCAGCCGATGCCATCGGGCATTTCTTTTGCTGACAATTCGCCAGAGAATTGAGGGCCAGTCCTGTACCCACGATCCCGCCCCGCCTGATGCCAGTCGCTCTGAAACTCCTCGACGAAGAGCGTCCTCTTGCCATCAGCATCGATGCGGTCAGTCGTCCGCACCCGTATCAAGACGTCTGGTTCGGGGTCATGGCCGCCACGGAATTCAGTCCGAGAGGTATCTGAAACCATACCATCCGCGTCGACACGATTTACGTGGTCGGGATCATCGAAAGCATAGCCTCTATTACGCTCGGCTTGTGTCGCCATTCGTTTGGGAAGTTTGGGGCTGGGCAAAGTCAGCAGCAATTCCTGATAATTCTCGCCACCTGGGATAACCTGCTCACCCCATCTGGGGGCGTTTGCTGGGCCATACCCCGCAGCGACCTCCCACTCCCTGTTGAGGCGCTCAACTTCTGCCCAGTCGCCCTGCTCCTCAGCTTCCTGTATCCTCCATCCAAACTCTTCAGGATCACGTTGCGGACCCGGTGTACGCTTCCATTTCTCCTCAAATTGGGGACGGCCGCGATCGTGCTGCTCCAGCAATTCGTTTTTGGTGACCCTGTTATCCCCCCGAGACGCCAGCAACGCCGCAACGCCCGAGTCCTCCATCTCCTTTACCTTTGCGACTCCGCCAAGCTGACCGGCAAATTGGTTTCCGGTGCCCGTGTCTTGCAGCCCTTCAATGGCGCGACGGGTAGACGAGTAAAAGCCTGAGGGATCCAGATCGGCTGCTTTCAACATTGCCTTGCCACTTTTAGCCAAAAACTTCGCGCCCAATGCACCAGCCAGCACGGGAGGCCATATCCCAGCGGCCGCCATCGCCGCATCAGCAGTCGCATCAAGGCCCCCCAGACCGGCATAGAGGCCCGGTACAATGGCTTGACCATAGTTACCCTCCCCGATCTGCTGCTTGGCCGTCTGGTACTGTCTCTGTGTCTCCGGGAGTTCCATTATGCCACCGCCAGGAGCGAACGGGAGGACACCGCGGAGGAGCGCGGCCTTGGTCCCGATGTCTTCGGCGGGCGATTGAGCGGGATGGATCGGCGCAAAGGGAGACATGCCGAACTCCGGTCGTCCGCCCATGAGATATGACCCGAAGAAATTGTCAGCAAACCTATCTGCCATCGGCAGGGGCTCCGATCGGCTGCACACCCGTGGCGAGTTCCCAGGTGCCGCCAGCAGCGACGTTCAGCCGTAACTTCTGGAAACGGCTCTTGTTTCTGATGGGACACTTCCCCGAGGTGGCCTGCGTGGCTGCCGTCTCGAACGTGAAGGTGTCGTTGAGGCGTCTGGCTCCCGCGACCGCCACCGTAGGCGTGCCCCCGTCAACCAGAGGATATGCACCCGACAGAATGCAGTGCTGGCCAGGATAGAATTGCTTGACACCGGTTTCGATAATGGTTGCCAGGTTGGAGCCTGTGAACGTGCCCGAGTTGAATTCGGTGTCGACGCCACCCGCCTGAATGCGACCGCCGGCGAGAACCTGCGAATCAGGCGAGAACTCCCACGAATCCGGCGACGTCGTGATGGAGTCAGGCGAAATGTGCGACGTCAGGTCAGGGAAGATGACATCCAGCGAAATGTGCGCCTTGCCCCACCATCCGCTCGGCCAGTGATAGAGCAGGATGCGGGTCGGCGTCGAAGTGGATGCCGTGGTGTCCACATACTGCCACATGACGACCTGATGCTTGGGATCGTAGGTGCAGGTGATGCGGTGATAGTACGTCACGTCCGCGTCATCGAAAAACTCGACATTGACCTTCCCGTCACCGATCGGGATCGACTGCAAGCCATTCCAGAGGAAGAACCCGTCGTTTGCAAGGTAGTAGATATTGCGGCCGACCCTCTGGGATGCCTTCGGAGCGAGAAGGCCACGGTTTTCCTCGACGGCATCGCCTGGATCCCACACGCCGGGAGGCCCGACGTAATTGATACGATAGATGGCACGCTCGAGGAAGGCCGTCGCCTCGTCACCGCCGTACAGCGCCATGCCCTCGCCCCACTCACCGCCGAGGTCGGCACTGTCCGATTGGTTGGCTGCCGATGCATCCATGTCCGTTGATGATCCGATCGCGCCCCATCGGAGGCGATCAGGATACATCGTCCCGCCCTCATCGACGTTGAGCGTCATCAGGAATTCAGACCTCACCTGCGCCATGCACCGCGGCTTGGGCTTCAGGCTCGAGGTGAAGTGGGTTGCGAAGTCAGACCCGAAGGATGCTGAAAACACGCCATCCGCACGGTTGCAGGCGAGCACCTTGTTGGAGACGGGATCTTTCAGGAAGGACCAGAATTCATCTGCCGGGATGGTAAATGTGGTGCCACCGGAACGGTCCGTCCAGGCAAGGGCCAGCAGTTCATACAGCTTCGTGGCATCGCCCGCGTATCGGTAGGCTGTGTCTGCGTTATCCACGATCCCTGCAATGCCCTGGCACCGCGCAGACATGGGTGTCGTGCTCTCAGCGTCGAAGTCAGGCATCGGCTTGAAGCCGTTCGGCCCAAAGGGTATGACGTTCTGGACGTTGGTGGTCTCTGCGAGCAGTTCTGCCGCGTCAGGCTTCCACTCTCCAAACTGGATGGGTGGCAGAGCCTCCGCAGGTGCGGCCCTCCCGATCGCTGCCGCCGCTTGTGCCAGTCGGCTTCTCATTTACTGATCCAAACTCGGGACATCCGAACGGGCGACGGGCACGGAGCCATATCGGTCGCGCTCGTTGGAAATTGCAAGCTGGTCGATGATGTCATCCATTTTCGCTTGTGCCTTGGACTGCTTGGCGCTGTTTTCGAGATATTCCGCGGTCCACACCGCCGCCGCAGCCAGGTAGAGGTCGGGGTTGTTGATGAAGAGCGAGTGAGCTGACGTGTTGAGGTTTGCCCGCGCCCAGTGCAGGCTCTTTCCTGTCACGGTTGACGTCGGTGTCGGCGCAAAGACAAAACTGCCCCCCTCGATAGTGTAAACTTCAGGGTTGCCCGTCTGGTTGACCGCGTTCCGTGTCCAAAAATCGTCAGGCGTGACAAACGTCAGGCGCCGGATCGGGTCCGTGTTCAGATAAAGACGTCGCTGGCCTATCCATCCTGTCGGCAGGCTCGCCTCGGAGGGCGCCGTGGTGTCGCTGATCGTGACGTCGGCGGATGTCTCCTGCTCCCTGATCCGCAGGCGCCGGTTGATCTCGGATTCACCCAGATCGATATGTTCATCGAGAATGCCACTGGTGAGTTCCGTCGAGTCATCGAAGAAATTCTGGAGCGCGGTGCGAAGAGTGGCTCTGGTTGAAATTGTCACGTCAGTCTCCGATCAGCGGCTGCTTGAGCGCAATGCGGTTCTGAGGTTTGTCCCAGAACATGCGAAAGGAGGCATAGTCGCTGTTTCGCAGCTTCTTGCGGATGAATTTGTCCATTTCGTACTTGTTCATGCGCCGGTATGTGAGCGGCGTGATGCCATCTTCCTTGCACCACTTGTCGATGATGTTGAAGGGCACCTCCGCGAAGTGCCGTGCCGACCTTTCGCCCTTCCAGTAGCCATCTCCGTCAGCATTCTGGGCCTTGTTTGATTCAATGATGCCCTCCACATCCTGCGACTTCACGATGTAGGACTGGTTATCCGTGTCATCATGGATAAACTCCGTGAGGACGTCCCCGCTTGCGTCGAGAATGCGGCGCATTTCAGGCATCAGCCGCCCACCGGCTTGACGCAGATACGGCCGCCGGTCGACACCTGCAAGTAATAAATTTTGGCGTAGCCTGTCACATCGAGGATGATGCCACCGGATTCCGGCGTCACTATGATGCCGTTGGTTGTGGTGATGGTGTCACCGGCAGCATTCGCCAGGACATATGCGTCCTCAGACACTGAAACGTGGACGAATTTTGCCTTCACGCCGCTCGCGTCGTTGGGAATGGTAACGCTGTCGGACGAATCATCGATGTCATCACCAGTCCCATCCGCCGTGTCCATTTTGATGGGCGCCATAGCTGTGTATTGAACCATTATCGATATCCTCTCTTGAGATGCGCGACCACTACTTCTGGCGGCTCCCAAGTGGTGGGGTCGCGCCTCCCACCGATGAGCCGTATGCATTCATCCAGGGACAGCTTGATGCCTTCCGGCCAATATTTCTCTTTTTCACTGAACGGATAAACCTTGCCAGGAAATGACCCGTTTCGTGCAATTGTCCGGCACCAGCCGATCTTGAGAGTCAGAGACGTTGCCTCCTCAGACAGAATGCGTAACCGCTGAATTTCGGCTATTTGGATCGCTATCTGGGCCTCAATTGCGGCAGTCTCGCGTGCCTCAATGACCTTCTTGTATCGGATCGGGTGTCGTTCAACGATGTCAGCATCGCTAAGGTGAGAGCATGATGCTTCTTGCCCGTTGCGCCACGCATCTTCCATCGCTGCCTCACAAGCGGCAGGTGTCAGTTGAATCGGTTCCGCCTCAGCCAAAAGTAGCGTCACGAGTGCCAATTCCTTGATCATAAGTCATCAACGCTAGTCATAGAGCCCTCCGACTCGGAGTTGCCATTCTTTGTTGCGGTTGTGCTTGCCTCTGATTCCAAGAACCTGATCTTTCACAAGTTTCGCACGATCATTGTCATCGTCTTGACTGGGTTCGGTAATATTCTTGTTCTCGAATTCCTCAACAGGTGTTGATCTAGTCATACAGACCACCAATTTGATTCTTGTGCATTGCCAGAAGCCTCTCGATACGCTCGACGGTCGGGTGCCACGGGTATGCACTATGCATGGCGCCCCTTGATGCTTCCAAGTGCCTGCCGACAACGCCGGCACGGACCGCACGCAGAAACGCCTCTCGCCTGTACCATTTCGAGAACGGCCAGTCTCTGATGGCTTCTCTCACATGAACGTAAGATGCCACCGGTTGTGTCTTGTGGGTGTCGATCATGTCGCGAAAGTGAAGCTCGGCGGACACATTCCGCACACCTGCAACGGCGAGGACCAGCGCGATCACAGCAACGGGGGTTGCTCTAAGCGCCAACCAGGGAAGAAGAAATTGGCGCTTCACGCGCTTGGCCCTCACCGCTGCCCCCAAGCACAGACCCCCGAGAAGGCAAGGGCCTGGCTGCTGGAGTGGAAAGTCGAGGAAGGCTATTGCAGCCAGTCCTGCGAGGCCATAGGTCGCCCAGGACGGCTTGTCCGGGGTACGGATGACCATGACCACCAGCACGACCGCCAGTGCCATGCCTGCGAGCCCTGTATCGGTCAGGAGTTGCAGCCAGTCGTTATGTGCGGCACCGACCGCGAAGGCACCCTGGTGAGCGGTCATCGGATCATACCCGCCGGCAAAGGTCGAGTAGAGGGCATCAAAGCCGCCGAGGCCGTGACCAAAGAAGGGCGCGGCAAGGAACATCTCCCAACCGCGCCCCCAAGCGATCAATCGATAATCTATGGATGACGACTGGACGGTCAGAGCATACCAAACAACAAGAATTGCAATTAGTCCAACCAGCATCCACACCCCCGGCCTAGCTATCCGTGGAGTGAACCAGACCGAAGCCCATGCAGCGATTGCCGCCACTTCAAACTTGGCACCGTTGATAAACGCGATGTACATCAGTGTGCAGATGATCGCGGGCAGGAAGAATATCGGCCACTCGGAGATCAGCGCGAACAGCATCGGCAGCGCCGTCACCATGTAAGCCGTCGCGTAGTTTTCATTCATAAAGCCTGAGGCCAGGTCGCCGTTGCCGATGACCGATGGATAGTGGGGGAGGTCCGACGTGGCGAAAACCACCACGGCCGCAATACCGACCGCCCAATGGATCGGCGGCCAGTGGGTG
>Ga0208029_1000708_pt1 | contig 18524 bp, 20 predicted proteins | sample MalvireepMed_s12_FD_184242 | JGI IMG/M metagenome (GOLD analysis project Ga0208029, IMG submission 184242) | Marine viral communities from the Global Malaspina Expedition - Malaspina viral metaG DeepMed_s12 (SPAdes) (version 2) | ecosystem: Environmental > Aquatic > Marine > Oceanic | place... | reverse complement strand
CTAATTCCCCATTACCGTCTAGGTGTTTCCTGCTCACTTGGTGGTTGTGGGCGATTAAATCAAAATCTATTTGAGATTCCACAATGTAGTTGACCGGGTGGTAGAGAGTATTGAGAATCGGTTCTAGGGCGGGTTCCCAGTTGTGGAAAAAGACGTCAACCTCATGACCTTCCTCCCTTTTTGAGAGGATGTGCTTTTTAATATAGTTGTATCCGTCTATCCCCGAAGAAGTTCCATCTTTTAGCGAGTTGAAATACCCAGATAAACATAGTGCTATTTTCATTTTCTTACCTCTACACTTTTAAACATCTCAAATTCGGTCAGATCACGATAGGGAGGATCTTCGGGAATATCTTTTACCACCTCGGGATAATTTTGCATGAGCATCAAACCGCGGGCAGCCTGATCGGGCGACATATACATATTCCACCCTTCCTCGTCGATCATATCCTCATGATATTTCAAGCCGGCAGTTCTTCCCTCATATCTACGCGCTTTGAGCCAGCTAACCGCTTCCGCGTCGTCGCATAATATCATCCCACCCTTTCCTATTTTGAGGTGTTTTTTGATGTGAAAACTCAGGCACATAAAAGTGCCGGGAATATACATTCCAGAGGTAAGCCGTTTGGCGGCATCATAAATGGGAAAAGGCTTTAGTTGATATATCCCCTCCCAATCACTATCCTCAAATACTAAGTTGCCCCCAGCTTGCAATACTGATTGAGGAGGCGAGAGATAGGTTCGTTTAGGAAGGATCACTTCTTTTCCCTCGACTCGTGCCCATTTGCACGCTAAAAAGAGCGCGTTAGTGCAGCTATTAACCGACACCGCATAGGGGGCTCCGGTATAGTCGGACATTGTTTCTTCAAACATTTCTACAATCTTGTAGGGGTTGTGCCTCATGCTTTTTCCAAAATATAATATTTTTTGATGAATCCCGCTTTTTCAAACAAGCCCACACTAGCTTCATTTTCAACTTTTACCTTTGCGTAAGAAGTCGGGTATATCTTCATCAACTCATTTATCATAAATACCCCAACTCCCTTTCCTTGAAAATCTGGGTGGGTGGCCACTCGAATATCATCATCAATCGAACCTACAAAGCCCGCTGGGAGATTATCGCACAAACAAACGTAGTAGCTAAGCCCGTATTCTTCCATGTAACGTTGGTGGCTTGCCGAAGGGATATGATCTTGCTCTATAAAACCTCCCTTTACCTCGGGATGGTTTCGCAACGTGCGGATAAACTCCCAATATTTCTTTTCGTTTTGCACGAGCTTTAACTTACCACTGGTCAATTTGTTTTCCCCAGTGACTGTCACTCTTCATCCAGTAGCTTGTCAGATATCCTCGCGTAAATTTCCATCCCTCTAATTTCAGATATGGGTTCAAACTGCTCCCAATGTCTAAAAAGGTGTTGTTGGGGTTATCCTCATAGCATTCTTGAATAATAAAATTGCTCAGGCTGGCCGCCGAACAAAGGATGACGTGGTTTTCAATGTTGTTATCCTTAATGTATTCTTTCACCTTGCGAGCGGTGTCGTAGTTGTCGATCATGCAATTGCTGCCAATGCGGAAATCTTTTTTGACTTCAAAAGGAAGTCCAGACAAGTCTGCGAGTTCGTTGACTACATAAATAACCTCGCGCTCCTTCAACAACGGAACCAGTTCTTCTACATAGCGCGGGTAGTTGCTGTTAATTAAAACATTAGCAAATGTAAGATGATCTTCATCCCCTTCTCCGTGCAGATCAAGCTGCCACTGAAAATTGACTTCTCCTACATCAGTTTTCGTGCAAATCCCCTTATAGTAGCCCTCTTTCCGAAATCGCAAAGTTTCTATGAGGCGTTGGCGATAAAACTGGTGTTTAGAAGGGTGGAATTCTTTCTGTTCCTCTTTCGTGTAAATATTGTTACCTACACGCTCCCCCGTAACAAAGTAGCTGGCAGCCAAAACAACTGTTTGGTTTTGCATGATAAACATTTCACCGTCGGAAAATCTAACAAAGGCAAAGTTCTCCTTGTTTTCCATCTTTGTTTTTATTTTGTCAAATTCTTCTTTAAAATCCCTTTTCATCTTTCTAATCCTAATACAGTATCCCATCCACTTTTGATGGCATTTTGCACGCATAAATCACGTTCATGAAAAAATTGTTGGTGGCTGATCGCTTGGTTGGTGGAGGTGGCTTTAGAATCTATCCCTAGTTCATTTCCCATCGTTGAGCCGTGAAGAGACTTATCCCCAGGGGGATGAGGAGGGCAAAAGGTATTGATGCCTCCATATTTTTGAGCCAAAAAGGAAAATTGAATATCTTCGCCGTTATCCCAAGTAAATGGCTTTTCTCGCCATAAATATTGAAGCCACTCTCTCTTAAAGAACCACGCGTGACCTACCAAGTCTACTCGTTGAGAAGTTGGGTTTTGAGTAGGCCAGCCGCAGCGATCATGATCCATATAATATTCCGGGCTTTTTAAAATAACTCCAGCCGATCCTTGGATCCCTTCGTTTTCTTCCATATTGTTCAAACAATTTTCAAACCATCTCTTGCCGGGGATTGTGTCATCGTCGAAGATTGCCACATAGTCAGTATCTGCCAACAGCGCGGCAGCAAACCTTCCATAAAATTTCCAATTGTGGTCGTTATCAAATATGCGATCCACATCTAATGAGCCGTGATCAAAGTCTTTGTTGTCGTCGTGATGATTTATCCACAGCCACATGTGCGCGGGTTTCTCTGTTTGTTCCCTAATCGCTTCGATTTGCATCTCTAAATTATAGGGTCGCCGATAAGAATTAAGAATAACAGTAATAGATTTTTCTATTGGGAGGTGGGAATTAACTTTTTTTTTACTTTTAAACGCTTCAAGAAATAGCGATGGGATTTTTTCTCGGGCATCGCGCATTGTTTGCAAAATTTCATTGCGATCTCCCTTGAACCACTCTTCGCTGGCTACCCCCAACAGTTGATTAGTAATAAGTTTGCACCCTACGAGTTTTGCCTCAATTGCAATTCTAGAAAGAGTCTCCAAAACCCCAGGGAAAAAGACCAAATATTCAAACTCGGCCAGCTTTGTCACAAACTCTTTAGGGTTATTCCCGCTCAGAAGCTCATATTCTAAATTATTTGTCCGGCAATAATGTTCTGAGCGCGCTTGGTTCTTAATCGCATTGTCTGACTTCATGATGGCGGCTGTTTTGGTCTTCGGAATTTCTACGCTGCCAATCCAATCCAAATACTGTTCCGACCACAGGCTGCATCCCGCATTAATGGTGTTGTCAACACCGAGATTCTTCCGAAGAACCTCTTCGTGTATTTTACTTTGGCACACTACCGCTAAAGCATTTTCGTAGATCTCTCGAAATACTATAAAATCTGGTGGTGCTATATTATCAGGAAAAGCTGCCGGGTTTCGATTTATCACATATTTATGATCGTGCTCGTAGAGAACGTAACGACACTTACACAGTTCATTTTTTTGAGTTCCCCCCAGAAGCATAAAATTGCTTAGGATAAAATTCTTGTCTTTATTTTCACGAATAAACTCTGGAGTTACATTAGCGCACAACATCCGAGTTACGGTGTGCCCCTCAGTTTCTAAAAGACCAATCAACTCTTCGTTGGCCATCTCTGCGCCGCCGAAGAAATCCTCTAAGTAATAATCAGCGATAAAGATGATCTCGCTGCTCATATAACCTGAACCTCATCCATTTTATCAGCCCATTCCGTTTTTTCGTTGTGTGCTGCATCCCATACAGCATCACAGACACGGGCGAACTGGTTTTCTTCTGTAAAAGTTTCCAGAATATATTTTTGCAGCGTGGCGGCGGTTCTGCGTTTGGACTTAATGTTTTCAAAAACGGAGCGCATTGCTCGCTTGAATTTATTTTCTTGAGGATATGCCCACTTCATCTCGGGGAGAATTATCCCTTTCATGTATGCTTCCTGTTGCACCGGAGCTACTTGAACGGGAACTTTCTCGTAGTAGGTTTGACGCTTCTCTTTGCCATTCTTCATTTTTCGCGGAATACACAAAAAGTCTTGATGACCTGACCAGGCTGGGGCAATAACAGGAAGACCACTGTAAGCGGCTTCAAAAATTGGAAGACCAAACCCCTCGCCGTGGGTCGTTGTAGTATATGCTTGAATTTTGGGATGCACATACAGACCGTGTAGGTCTTCATCCGACATGGATCCGTGAATGTGATATACTTTACAGGTTCGTTCTCCTAAGCTGGAGACAAATCTTCGTAACATGTCTTCGGAAAGAAATCTATCTGGAGTGGAGTTGTTGCCAGCGTGACACTTTAATACAATTCCCACCTTTTCGTTGCGGAATTCTTCCACAAACCACTTCAGCATCGACTCCACATTTTTGCGTGGAGCTAACTGCGTTACAGAAAGAAAGTTAAAATCATAGTCTAGCTTAAGTTGATCCGACAAATCAGTGGGAGTTACTGTTCTCACCGGATATCCGATAACTTCCACAGGCTGCTTAACCCCGATCAATGACAAAACCTCATCGTTGTGGTTTGCTTTGACTTCATATTTTGTATTCCGAAAAGTGTTTGCTGTGTGCTGGGAAGTGACAATAACTTTGTTCATTCCGTTAGCTGTGGTGACCCAATCCTGCGGGATTATGTCTGTTTCCACTCCGGCGGTTACTCCAATATTGATTTTGGCCGCCTGCACCCACTCAGTAGGAACCGTCACTTGAAGAGATATATCATACTGCCCGGTATACAATTCCTTTTTGTTGATTAGGAACTTATAAAATTTTTCCTTATGGGTATCTTCCATGAGCCAACTGCTGGTACCCCAATTTAGAGGATGAACGTGAAGATCGTAAAGATCCGGGCGCGAAGCAAGTGCATCGACGATAAACCGCGCATGAACTCCATACCCGCTTCTAGATAAAATAGGGGCAATGACCAATACTTTTTTCATAGTTCCACATACCTCCAGGGGGCGTAATTTTTTCGAGTATTCCACGAACCGTGTTTTTCGTAAAGTTCTAACATTACCTGAACCCACCTCTCATTGAACTTCTCAAAGTTGTAATTCTTCATGACATGTTCTCTTCCTGCTTTCCCTAATTTTTCTCTTTCTTCTTTCGGCATCTCATAAAGTTTGACGAGAGCGTCAACAAATTCTCCCTCGTTGATACGATCCTCATAAATATAGGGAACCGTTTGCGATCCAATTATCGCTCTAGATGATGGTTCAATTCCCACCCCAAACCAGTTTTTTCCGTCAGTTACCTGCTCTTGAAGACCGCCTGTCATGGTTACAATGATTGGAGTTTCGGCGGACAGTGATTCTAAAGTTCCTAATCCGAACCCCTCCGCATCCGAAATATTAATGGTGCAATCGGCTACATTATACAACAGATTAAGGTCGGGAGCCGGCAGCTTTTCTTTTGAAAACATAACCTCACGCTGGGTAAGACCCAACTCCGACGCCAGAAAATCTAGCGGCTGACCATGTTCATCTTGGGGGTTAGTGTGCATCAGGAGAACTGCCTTATCGTGCCCCACTTTATCCAAAAACTGTTTAAACCAAAAAATTAGCGTTCCACTTTGTTTTCGCCGGGCGTTCCGGTTGTTCCAGAAAAAGATAAATTTACCCTCCGCTCCAAAATTGTCTTTCTTAATCTTACGAATAGCTTGAGTGTGTTCTGGTTCTGTCAACTTCTTAAAAATGTCGGTATTCACAGCATGGGGCAAATATTCCTCATCTACTCCAGGGCTCACATTTTGCACGATATCGCTGGTTACTTTTGAAATGGTAGCAATTTTATCGTTTGATTCATACCATCGTGCATTATATTTGGGGTAAGGTTTGTTATCCCACACATGGTAATATATCATCGGAACCGCCCAGCGAATTTCATCTTCCATTTGCCAGAGCCACCCATAAAAACGAGGGTCAGTCATAAAATATAGAATATCGGGCTTCCAATTATACATGACGTTGCGAATCTGAACGGCATTGCCATATGCATCCACCGGTTGAATGATCCAATCATCTCCCCACTCGTTGGTTTTTGTCATGTTATAATCGGGGTGAGCAATTGCACCCGCGAGCGAGTAAATTTGAAATTTTCCACTCTTCAACAACGCTTCTATTATATATTTGGTCTGCGTGGCCACGCCCGAGGGAAGCATGGGGTGGTCGCTTAGTGTCAGAATCTTTATTTTTCTATCGTCTGCCATGGCTAATATTTTTCCTAAGTGCAATATTCCGTCTGATAAAACTCGCAAGTGCCGAAGCGATCCTTACAGTTAGTGCATGCAGAACGGTTTTTGATATAGTTTTCCTTATTGATATTATGCAGGGCTTTTGTCAAGGCGTTAAGAGCATTCGCCGTTCTTTTTTTCGCTGCCGTCACCCGCACGAACTCCGCTTTCTTCCCAGCCTTGGCTGTCCGCTTCAATAAAACGAAGTGACAATCCACATCCTTGGGGTCTACATCATACTTCCGAGCCCAGAAATGCTTGTAGTAAACCAGTTGATATGCCAGGATAGTGTCGCTCTTCTTTTCACGCTTCCATCCCCACGAGCAGGTCTTCCAGTCAATCAGATGAACCTTCTTGTCTTTTTTCGACATGACTACGAGGTCAATAAAGCCTTTGAAGTTTTTTTCTGCTTCCGTGAATTCTGTGATGGGCTCGTAGAGTTGTTCTTCTGCTTTGAGCACTTCCCAGTCCTCACCCAGCTTGCCGAACTTCTCGGTCAGGCAACGGTAAAGGTCGGGAACGATTTCCAAGCCACTTACAAGCCACTCTTTGAGCTTGAAATCACGTTTGGCTCTTTGCTGCTCCTCTTCTGGGAGGGCATTGAGTTCCGCAATAAACTGCTCTTTAACTAGCGCATCAATAGCGCCTGGCTTCTTATACTTTTCGGGGGAAGTCAAAGTAAACTCACAAACCGTATGAAGGGCTTTGCCGAAGGCTGTAAAAATGTTGCCTTCGAACTGAGTTACTTTGTCAATGTAGGTAAGTTTGTGGTAGTGAGGGCAAATATGCCAGTTCTTCCACTCCGAGTAGGAAATATGCTTGCCTGCCAATGTAACCTGCTTTCTTTTATCTTTTAGAGTCGATGAGTATTAGCTGAATCAAGTTCTGATATTTTTGCGTATAAGGCAGGAGAAATGTTATGAAGCTCATTCTTCCTTCCTAAATAGTATGCCTCAAAGCCAGTGGCAAAATATTCCCTCATCGAAACAGAAGCATAGGGGCGGATAAAAATTCCAGTCGTCGCCATGGCCAGCACCTTCTTTCCCACCCTCTTATAAAGAAAAGTATCGAACGCTTCGCTATAACGCATATCCCTAAAATCATATTCCGACGTCCAGTATCCCTCGCTCTTCAACTCAAATTCCAATTGAAATCTTTTTTGGAGAAATTCGGCAATGAGCGTGGTGTCACTGTAAATATCCTCGGGATAAAGGGTTTCCACATGGTGGGCGATCTCATGCACCACATCATCAAGCAAATCTGAATAATTATCTTGATGATTTGAAACGTATAGTTTTCCATCCCGGTAAAGGGCATTAACGCTCCGCTCGGTGAATTCTTCGTAGTCACCTATGTGAATAGCCTTCAGGTCACGGAAATAAGCTTTAGGTAAGGTTTTTTCTACCATTTTTAATAATGTGTCTATTTCAAGTTGGTCGCTCAGTGGGCTATCTTGAACTATCTCAATATTTCCAAACTTAAAAAAACTAGGGGTTTTTTCTATTTTCTCTCGGATGTAGTTTCTCACAGAATCTCCGATGCCAGCGTAGCCAAAGTGGATCGTTCCCCTTTCAAAAGAGTTACATGACCGGCAATCGCGAATTCTTTGAATTTCTCTACCGCGTGAGTTAAGCCATTTGACACGGCGTCTACATAGGAATTGTCTATCTGCTGCACATCGCCTGTAAGTATCAATTTAGTTCCATGCCCCACTCGTGTTATTATAGTCTTTAATTCGTGAGCCGTTAAGTTCTGAGCCTCATCGACGATAAGAATCGAGTTGGAGATAGACCGACCCCTGATATATGTCATAGCTTCGATCTCAATCGTTCCTTGATCTATCTGCATATCGAGGGCTGCGCGATCACCGAAAAGATGCTCTAAATTGTCTCGAATCGGGGCGATCCAGGGCATCATCTTTTCATGAATCGATCCGGGGAGAAAGCCAATATCTCTTCCCATAGGCTGCACGGGTCGAGTTATAATTAATTTATCATAACCCCCTTGACTGGTGGTTTCGTTCATCACCTGTTCTAGCGCGCATGCGGTGGCCAATAAAGTTTTCCCAGTTCCGGCAGGGCCGGTGAGTGACACAATCTGCACCCCCTTATCAAATAGCAAATCCATAGCATATTGCTGTTCCTTGTTTCGTGCGTTGAATCCCCAAATATTTTTATATTTTCTCACCTTTGTGACGGGTTTTTCGTATGATATGAATCTAGCCATGGCAGACTTTTTGCTGCTAGGGTTTTTGTCTTTTAGCATCACATATTGGTTAGGATGGAGTTTGTTGCCCTCTTTGACAAGAAAAATATCTTCGCTCTCATAAAACTTGTCGATAGTCTCTGCGTCAACTAACATTTCTTCCATGCCGTCAAAAAGCTTATCTACCGACTGAATAATTTTCTGAGGCTGGTAGTCAAAACAAGTTATACCGAAAGAGTCGCACTTTACGCGCATATTAATATCCCGCGAGTATACCGTAATGTCATGACCCTCTAGTTTTAATTTCAGGGCGGTGGCTATAATTTTGTTGTCGGAGTCACCTCCATCCATGCCCACCGGCATATAGCGGGGATCATAATGGGCGGCAAAGACTTTACCTTTTCCTCTTCCTAAACTAACTCCAACCGATAAGCTGCCTTTTGATCTCAGCCCATCTAAAAGTCTATTCATGTGGCGAGCATTATGTCCGGCAGTATCTTGACGATGTTTGTGTTTGTCTATTTCATCTAATACAATCGAGGGGATGGCGATGTTATTAGCTCCAAAAGAAATGAGCGAAGATGCTTCAGTCAAATATACGTTAGTGTCTAGAAGGAAAGTTTTAGCCATAAGGGTACTCCGGGGGTAATATTATAAATAGAAAGGAGCGCAACAAAAAAAGAAAAAAGCCGCCCGAAGGCGGCTGGTGGAGGTAGGCGGAATCGAACCGCCGTCTTGCCTAGTTCCACAGAAAGGTCATTCACAAGGTTAGAACTGTTTTTTTCGTCGGACAGACCACTTGACTAGATCGTTTTATTACGGCTAAAATAATCAAAAGCACTTAAGACACCCAAATACGGCTTTCTGTTTATTGGCTGCCGCCGCCTCAAGAGAGGTCAGGTTTTTAAGCCGCCATCTCCAGTTCAAAATCGTCATTCGCGATTATGTTGTTAAGCGTTTTTAGTGAGCCGCGCTTCCCTCACCCTTGCACCTTTTCTACTTTCCCATCAATCGATACCCGTTACCCCCATGTATAAGAACTATACCTTATAACGCAATACTTGTCAAGTTATTTACTCTTCTAAATATGCTAGCAATAGCTTACAATAGCTTACAGAGCTTTAAAGCTAACAAGAGCAGTATAATAGTAATTTAAAAAGTGTTAAGTTTTTTTATTCGTCGCCGGATGGCCCGCCACCACCCTCAGCGGGCTCTTCCTCGCCACCAAGCTCTTCTTCACCGCCCTCTTCTGACCCCAGATCCCCTTCTTTCTCTTCTTCATATTCATCGGTGGATATATCTGGCAGCGACGATTCCAATTCGTCTTCAAATTTGTCAAAATACAACAGTAGGTTGGTGATTAGGTAGTCATAAAATAATTTTTGATCTTCTTCATCAGCTAGCATGTCGTAAGCATCTACCATTTGTTTTTCTACATTCTTAAAGGTGGTTGCCGCGAAATTACGCCCTGTTTCGTTTTGATCGTCAATTTGAATAAACTCATCTCCTTCTCCCTCTTCTCCTTCAATATCGATAAATTCTCCCTCGATCGATTGCGCTTCTTTCCCGTCGGCTTGAGGATCTAAGGAAATAGCCACTTTTTCCAACAATACCTCCCCATCAATTTCATAAACGACGCTTTCCGCAGCCGTTTCAGCAGCAGTGGAAACATCGATGGGACGCAAGGTGTTTTCAACAGCATGCACAATATGATTGCGGAACGAGTCGCGTTGTTCCTTTGAGGTGGTCAGCATTTTGTAAGCATCCTCAATCGTCGGAATAATTTTCTGGAGGAGATCTGCCAAAACGTTAATCCCGGTGTTTTGGCTCGGCTCTTCGGTTCCCGTTTCCGCTTCAATAAGTTGGCGAACGACTTTTCTTAGTTTCTGCTCGCCTCGGAATTGTTCTTGGAGCTTATGCGTAATTCGCTTCCGGATGTGTTCGCGAATAAATTGTTCTGCGATAAGTTGTTGGCGCTCAATAGTAGTCATAGTATTATATTTATCTCCGTCTTTGACGTTTCGCTCTTTGAATCTTGGGTTTTCTAGTCTTTGAGCGACTATAAACGTTGTAAGTATTAGGTGGGCCGAATCCATTGCCGGATCCCTGAACGGCTCCCGACCCCATAGTAGATACTTCATCCACTTGTTTATCAATCAGGCGATTAAGGATTTCGTTGGATTGGGGAGATACAATTTCCCACACTTCTTCTTGGTCTGCTTTATTTAGGTGTTTCGGTAGTTTGGAGAGAAAGGTGTCTTTTTTGTCGTCTGCTATCAAATTTCTTAAAGATGTGCCGCCCATTCCTGCTCCACCAAATGCGGGCATGATTTTTTCTTCTACATTTACCCCTGGATTATTCCGCTCTGCATATGATTGTGCTCTCTCAAAGCGAGTATCATCCACGTCTTTGTCACTTTTCCCCAAAATAACTGTATCGCCCTCTGAGAACTCCTTGGGGTCGGCTATCAAATCATAAACATCTGCAACTGGAGTTTTGCCTGTTTGAATTCTAACTTGAATATTGCCGTCTTTTTGGGTATAAAGATCCCAGAGGTTTTTAGACTGTTCTGCCCCAATAGAAATTTTGTCATCTTCATCAAAACGGGCGTTTTTGCCAATAATGACTATAACCTCGTCAATATCTGGGAGCGATGCTAGGTGTTTAGCCAATTCGTAATGGCCTGCGTGAGGGGGTTTAAACCCTCCGGGCAACAAGGCTATACGCTTTCCTTCAACCTCTGTCAAGACCTTGGAGTTGTTAGTAATACTTTCGGTGGCCAACGGCTTATTTTTTCTGCCGTATTTAAACAACCCCAAGATTTGATTGAGAGGGGCAAAATTTCCTGTAAATTTATAGGTATGCCCGTCGTAATCAAAAACAACACCCTCGATGGGGGTGGTGATCTTTCCCATATCTTTTATTTTATTCAGGTGAAACTGAAGAATCTCCATGCTTTCAGGATCTTCTGCCCCTGTTTCTATCATCGCGTTAACCGCCACTGATAATTCTTTTCGGATTCTTTTAACTTCTGCATCGTTGTCGGCTATAAATACACTCTGCACTGACTTCAGAATTTCAACTGCAAAATCATGAATTATGGATTCGATCGGTTCAATCGCTTGTTTCAAAATAAGTTGTTTGGTATCTACGATATCTTTCAAATTGAGCTTTTGTTCGGGAGTCAATTTCTTTTTGAGATTAACTAAGCCAATATTTTGGGGGAGCTTCATGAGATAGGCGACGACGTCATTTTTTATTTCATTGCTAAGTTCACCGTCAATTCCATGATATATGCGATTATAGACATATGTTCCCACGCGATCCGTGTCGGTAACACCGGCATCACCCAACGCTCGATCAAGTCTAGAATATGCCTCCTTGAGTGCTACGTCATCTTCTAACTTTTGTAGCTCAATGGCTGCGTTACGCGCTAATGCAAAGTCTTCTTCGCCTAGCGCCGTTTGCATGCGACCTAATGCCCTATCTAATATTTGGAGACGTGGGGATATATCTTCGTCAGCTTTTTCCCCCGCCTCTCTATCGAACCGGAAATGTCCCCGGTCATGAATTTTGAGAGTCTTATTATCATAGTTGATTACATTGCGGGAGCCGGGATCCATAACCTCAGCATTATACCATATATCCGCATTGGGCCCAAAGATCTGTAATTTTTCTTTATCGCTAAGAGCTTCTACGGCTTTTTCAAAAGTTGCAAATCCTTCAACAAAGGTTCTTTCTAGGTTCCCTCTTCCCGCGAACTTAGTTGCGAGTTCTGTAGCACCCATGCCGCCTTCCTTAACATTGCCTTTGTTTCGAGCCCCTCTAGCTTTTCCGTCAGCTAGGGAGTAGGAAAGAAATAAATTCTGCCCATCTACCTTTTCTTCGGCTTCCAACTCTCCCTCGGAAACCGTAGCCATTATATCTTTCATTTTGATGAAAGTCAAGCTAGGGTTGTCATATAAATGTGACATGTGACCGGCGACGCCGCCCATATTATTTCCCCTTGTTGTTTTCTTGTAAGACTCTTAATTCTTCTTCTAGGTTCGTTACCTTTTCTTCCAGCTTGCGGAAATGACTTCGCAGTTTAGAAAGGTGCTCTTTCGCCAAAGTAAGGCGATATGAATCTCGTTTACTAGCCGGTCGCAGTTGTTCAATAAGATCGGATAGCGACTGAAAATACGATTTAGGCTGGTTAGAGAGAGATTCTCCTAAAAGAAATTTCTTGGTAATGTTGGTTAGGGAGTTTTTCATTTTTTGTTTGAGCTTCGAGTTTAGCAGCATCCTTTGTAGGTGCAGTTACTGCAACATGGATTAAAATACAACCGTAGTAAATAGTTGTGAATCGAATCTTTCTTCCTCTCAGTCTAAATTTACCACATGTTTTTGATATGTCAAGAAAAACTGTGATTTTTTTAGATCGGGGTGGCTTTAAAGATTCCTCCGCTGATCTCAATCCGATGGAGAATATTCAAATTACCATCCGCGTCACTACCTTGAATAAAGAGGTTATTACTAGAGCCGGAAACCTTCAAGTCTCCATCCACGGTAAATGCTGAGGATCCGTCGTAAGTAAAGGCTGACATTCCACTTATCGTATTGTTTATTCCCACTGCTCTTAACAAATACCCGTCAATATTGTTGTTGATGGTTACCTCCCCGACCCCAGCGGCGCTGCCCGATGGGTTGGGATCTCCACCCAACTCCACATTGATGGGGCCTAAGGTGCGCCGCGAGCCCAAGATTGCCATTAGGATTCGGTTCCGTTATATCCAGCCGCCAAATTATTAACATCTCGTGGATAGTGTTTGAGAACAAATCCTGTTATATTAATAGTATCCGCTCCTGCTGCCTTTGCGTAAATCTTACAATTTAAAGAAGGAACCCCCGGATACACCAGATATAATCCATTTTTAGTAAGCAGCGGAGCATGTATGACATTGTTGGTGCCAAACGCTGTACCCTCTGGCGGCACCACACTAAGCTGAAGGGTTAGGTTCGCTCCGGAATAGTTGTGAGCCCACAAATATATTTCCTCCATAGCGAAGGGGGTTTTTGTTCCGTCGTGAATAAGGGTGGCACTAGTTCCGACTGCTAGGATTTGTCCGTAAGTGCTCTCCGATAAGGTGAACCTCGCCGCTCCGGAGCCAAATGATCCATTTAGTGCGCCACCGCCACCACCAGGGCCTGGCGAGCTATTTCCAATAGGCATATAAATACTCCCTCATTTTAGATTTTTTTCATCTCCAAACAAATCTACGATCATTACCCTTTCAGATTTCTTTTCCTGTGGAGCCGAAGGTGAATTATAATAATTAGGCACTTGCGGGAGTTCTAGCTCCACCATTTTTGAGGGGATGAGTGGCGGGGGAATTTTAATGTAGCGGTAGACAGGAAAAAGGGGAATCTTATGAATTTTCATGATGATTATCTCCAGCTAAAGGTTGAACCACCGATCATAGTCTTTATAAGGGGGCTTCGTTATTCCCCTTATTATGAACGTCGTGGAGGTGAAAATATTCGCTCAATGTTGAATGAATGTTTTTCATCATTTTAGTCGTTGTAGTTTCTGTTTTATTTACGCCGTTATTCAAATGTGCCCAAGCCTTCATTTCTGCTCTGCCAATAGAATTTCGTAGAAACACCTTAAGCGCGACAAGGGGAGATGCCACCCCTATATTTTCCATCGATCGATAGCCGGCAAAGATAATACTCACCAATTCGTTATTAATATTTATTATGGGCGACCCACTACTTCCGGGCTTGGTAGGTATACTATACATGGCAAATCCTTCGGGAGAATATCCCGCAAAGTAACCGTCAAATGTTAATACCATTTTTGGGAATACAATACCATGGGGGGCGGCCATATTATAAACTAGTTCGCCTCGTAGGGGCTCTTTTTTAGCTAGCCTTACCACGGGGGGTTTGATATAAACAGCCTGTACAACCAACACACACATGTCGAATCGAGTATCTATAGCCAATACGCTAGCTTGATGTTCACCCCCGTCATAATCGATCAATATAAATCTTTGCGCCAAATGTTTGACTGTAACGTCAGCGACCACCCTGGTGGGTCTCTTTGTGCTTTTACAGGAATGACCAGCAGTTAGAACATAGCTAATGCTGGCATCAACTGCGCTGTGACGAATGAAGGTTCCTGACGACACTGCCCGCATCAAGGCTTTTTGGCACTCGGGTTTTTCTGTTTCTTCGTTTACTTCACACCCTTCCCACAAGGTTTCACTTTTCACCTGCACAAAAGATCTAACAGGAAAGTCATGCCGCGTGGGCTTCATGAGGTGGGAGCTAAGAGAACACGCCCCAGAACAACCTACCATTACAACATACAACAGGGATAAAAATCCTATTCGAACCACATCGGTAATATTACGCATAGTAAATTAACTATTGTGGAAGAGAGACTTTCTGCCAATTTCTGCCTATATAAGCTGTAAGAAAATTTATTATTTTCTGTTTTAGGGAAGGAATATTCACATGTTAGCTCAAATTTATAAGGCGTGGTGTGTACCACTGGTCGCATTCCTATTATTCTCTACTACCGCTCAGGCTGCAAATACGCAGCCTTTTCCGTTGGAGCCGGTGTGGGAAAAAATAGATGGCGAGTGGAATTTTAATAAAATCGATAAATCGACGCGTCATGTTCTTATTCACATAACCACAACAAAACAAAATAAGCAAAACAAAAACCTACTTATTAAAGAGTTGGTGAAGCTTCCATTCGTTGTTTTCATACCGCAGCAGAAGCGAGGAGCGTTGCCACTGTCAAAATAAGGAGGATTCGTGAAAAGATTATCGTCTCTAAAAATCCTTCTTATCTCTGTCCTTTGCGCCTCGCTAATAACCTCCGCCGCTCTTGTTTTAATAAACGCCTCTACGCCGGCAGTAGTTCTTCATCACGACGCCACTTATTACCTGCCCGGTCAGAACAATAACTGCCTCTGGATATTACGTCTAGATAGCGATGTTCGTGATCTTCTAGGTGACAGTTCCGAAATTCGCATTGGAATCCCTGAAGCTGAAAAACGAGGATACTTAGGGGGAAGGATTGAGGTAGGGGAAAGCCATACCCTTATTTTAGCATTCAATCCCCCTCAAGCTCCCGCAAGCCGCGCTCCTATAATTTTGACCGCCGCGTATGGTGATAGTCAACTTCCTATCAAGCATGTTAGGTTTCGTTGGAATCAGAGCAGCCTAGTTACAGTTGTGATGTTTCGAAATCGTTTGGAATGTTTAGCTTCAAGGGCAATGAAGTGAAGCGCCTTGTTTTTTTATTGTTACCTTTGATTCTCCTTGGATGTGAGGATACTGAGCTTGTGCGCGTGCCTTGCCCGCCGGGTGATGTTAGAGAGTGTTCTTGGGACCCCGAGAGCACGCGTATGCCTATAGGTGAGTGCAAGTATGGCACTCAGACTTGCTCAAGTTCCGGCTGGTCTCCCTGTGACGGGGCACGAGGACCTGTAGAGGAAATCTGCGATGGGTTGGATAATGACTGCGATTTATATATTGATGAGACTTACCCGGAAGAGCACCAACTCTGTGGATTTGTTGAGGGCGCTGATTATGGTGTAGGAGTCTGCGTTCCGGGGGTGATGATTTGTGATAATGGTGGTACTCGCTGTGAAGGTCACGTCGGACCATCCGACGAAACTTGTGACGGGCTGGATAATGATTGTGATGGCACAGTAGACGAGGGGGTTGCCAATTCTACTGCGATTGTATGTTATGATGGTCCTTCGGGAACTATGGCCGTTGGCGAATGCCGAGCAGGAGTTCGGTATTGTCAAGAGGGTGGTTTTGATGGACCATGTGATGGTGAGGTTCTTCCCGTCACCGAGGTGTGTGATAATAAAGATAATGACTGCGATGGTGAAGTTGATGAGGGTTTTAATAATCGTGGTGTAAATATTGTTTTTGTTATCGATATTTCCGGTTCATTTAGTGACGAGATACATTCAATGATAGAAGGGATTACTCCACTTTTAGATGATCCCATCACGAGCAACTTTCGGTTTGGGCTGTCAGTTATTGGCAGTCAGAGCCAGGGCAACCTTGAGCCGCCCGTAACCCGGCACTCTAAATTCATCACAGACTTTGTTCCGGCTGATGAATTCTTGGAATATCTGGAAGGTATTCGGCTTCTTCCCGGCGGGGGTATTGAGCCCTCTATTGATGTAGCAATGTGGGCTATGAATGGTACTTATCACTATTCATGGGATTCGGGGAGCCAAAAAGTAATAATTATAATGACTGATGAACAAGCCCAGACCATTATTTCTACTCCTATCGGAGATGTTAATCAGATGGCCATAGATGGTGGATTTGAAATCTTTGTTTTTGCTCTTCCCCAGCATCACAATATTTTTATTCGGATGGTGAGAGACGATCCGAGTAGGCTTTATTCGCCGTCAGCCAACTCCGCTACTGTCTTCCAGCAGATCCGAGATATCTTTGACGATTTATGTATTGGTCGCTGATCCTGGCTGTGATACTACAGAAATGGGCGCACCCTCAATATCCTCTAAAGACTTACTGTTAGCCTCCAGTTCACTAATAGTATCTTTTAAAACACTAATTAAGTTTTCATTTGCTACCAGCGCTTCGGCATAGTCTCCCTGTAAAATAGCTTTGGTCAATAATCTCTGGGCATTAGTATAACCATGACCGTGTCGCGCCATAATAGTGCCGATCAAGGATCCACAAAGGTTGCGAATATCATCTTCATGAACGTGTATGCTCATATTTTTATGTTTCATTATATTATCCCGTGACGTTGTAGAATTTTTTCTATTAGTTCTCTTTTTTGTTGTTCGTTTTTTGCTTCTGTCCATACCCATGCCGCCGTTTGTTTCTTATGATATATAGCTTCTGAAATCTCTTTTATGTTTTCCTTTAAAAGGGCAATAGATTCTGGGCATAGTTCAATTATCTCAATATTCATATTCCCACAAATTTTCAATATCTCCGCCAGATTGTTAGAAACATATGCTTGGGCTGCGGCGGAAAATACAGAAGCATATTTGTCATTACCTACTTTATCAGGATGGGTTTTCTCTGCAATCTTCCTATATAACTTTTTTAGATCTTTGTTCTTTGGTATAGATTTTATATCCTCTTCTGCGCCCGATAAGTTCTCTTCGTCATTATCCTCTTTTATACTGGCATCGTCATCTTCATTACTATCTTCACCTTCTGTTTTTTCTATTTTATTTTCCGTCGCTCCCTGGGGTTTAGATGCATACATAGCCTTATAATAATCGGGATATTTTTCCTTCATGAACTTATGCATATCTTCGTCGGCTTGGAAACATAATTCTGTGGTTTCCTCCAAATCAAGGCATAAATAAAAATATTGAAAGGAGAGCTTTTGACTTCGTATTTTATCGGGCATATTATAAATAGATTTAAAAAAAACAGGGAGCCGAAGCCCCCTGTCTTAAAAACCTGTTTAGGAAGAACTAATCTTTAGCTAGACTCAACAACGTTCAGGATACCACCTGTCACAGACAAGCGATAACCTTGCGAATCACCCGCCGCGTCAGTTCCCATTATAACGAGCTTACTATCTTCACCGCCTGTGGCACCAAAGACCGCATCTCCGAGGAACTGAGAAGTAGAAGCAGCTTCAATTGCTCCAGCCACGTCAAGCGTACTGGTCATTCCAACAGCACCACTCATGTTGATCTTGGTGCCTGCTAAGAGATCAAGAAACCCGTCGGTGCTGCGAGAAATCTTCTCGCCAGCATCGGCGAACTGAAGCGCGGCATCGCTCGCAACAGTCAAAGCCTTGTCGCCAAGAGTCAGCAGATCAGTATCACTATCACAACCGATGGTTGAATCGTCATCAACAGCGAGAGTCTTAAGAGCCGTGTCGCCGTCAGCGTCAACAGAGAAGCCAGTCATGGTGATTGTACCCATTGTAAGATCGCCGCTGCCGTCAATGTCGGTAAATCCAGAGCCTGCGCCGCCAACTTCAAGGGTGCTGCCGCCTTCAATTGCTCCATCCACCGTCAGCGCACCGTTCATTCCAACAGCACCACTCATGTTGATCTTGGTG
>Ga0208029_1000706_pt1 | contig 18617 bp, 20 predicted proteins | sample MalvireepMed_s12_FD_184242 | JGI IMG/M metagenome (GOLD analysis project Ga0208029, IMG submission 184242) | Marine viral communities from the Global Malaspina Expedition - Malaspina viral metaG DeepMed_s12 (SPAdes) (version 2) | ecosystem: Environmental > Aquatic > Marine > Oceanic | place... | reverse complement strand
TTCTTCTTTAAAATTTAAAGACTCATAAGTGTGTTCAAACGATACTCTTCCTGCTGCATTTTCTACATTATTTCCTCTTGGTATTCTATATTCTATCAACTCTCCTACAGCTAAAACAGCTTCGTACATTTTTTCAGCGTTAGTTGTATATTCTCCTTCTAGCGGTTTCATTATAGCATCCATAAGAGCTAATGAATTTTCTTCATTTTTAATACCAGACGTAAAATTATCAAAAGCTTTTGCTAAAGCATATTGATCTTTTATTTTTAAACCGTCTTCATATAACTGTAACTCTCCTAATACAGGGTCTTCAGCTAATGCTTTTAATTGTGGATTTTTAGAATCAAGATTTAACGCAGACGTATATACATTCCTTTGTATTGTTTGCGTCAAATTATGTAAAGTTTCTTCAGGAACTAGTGGGCTAGGTTTCATAGGCAATTTTCCGTCAGAAAAAAGCTTTTTAATCTGTTTTTTATTTTCTGTAGATAAAGTATTATGAGTGTTATTTAAACTAGTGTACTGATTACCTGTGAGTTTTTTATGGGTATCACTACGATCTTTACGACTTTGAGGGTTAATAAATATTTTAGCGTTTGCATTAACAGAGTTTGGTGTGCTTATTGCATTATCAGAAAGTTCTTTATTTTCTACAAAATAACTCCATAATTCAGGAAATCTCTTTTTTAATTTTTCGCTAGTAAAAAATTGCATTTTATTGTTTATTATTATACCGTCATTTTTTTGAAGACGCTCAAAATTTCTTCTTATTTTAAAACCTATTCTCTGATTATTTTGCATAAACCTTCTTAGATTAGCGTCTCGTCTATATTGGTCTGTTAACATTTCAAAACCTGATAGTAAATATTGTCCTGACAAATTAATAGCATCTTGACCTCCACCAAATTCTCTATTTCCATCAAAAACTAGTGCTACTTTATCAGAAGCGACTAAAGCGTTTTTTTCTGAAGAACTAGGAATCTGTGGAAACATATAACGTCGTCCAGTTTCCTTTAATTTTTTTTCGTTAGTAACTTGGTTAAAAAAATCAAACTGATCGTTTATACCTTGTGCTATTTTTGCTAAAGAGTTGTTGTCAGATACTTTAAAATACTTTGATACTTCCTCTCGTCTTTCAGAAGACATATCTAAAAGTTCTTGTGGAGAAAAAAAAGGAGTTTTTCCACCTTGTATATCTTTTAATTTGGTTTTAAAATCTTTATCAGATTTTGTTTTTTCTGCAAAAGAAGACATGTCTTTATACACACCTAAGGCATTAAGTAAACTTCCCACTTTATTTCTATGAGCTAAAGGAACACTTTCTACAAAACTTAAGATTTTTTCGGTTAGTTCTTCCTGCCCTTTTGGAGACATGTCTTTTATATTTTTAGCAAGCCCTGCGTACATTTCTGCAGTCTTAATGACACCTTCTCCTATTTTCTCGGCTTCTTCTTTCGCTGCTTTAGCACGAGCAATTTTATCTTTTCTTGTTCGCTCTTTTTTTGCTGTTATATTAGCAGACAACTGGTCTGCAAAACCTTCGCTAAATCCCGGTGATACTAATTTACCAAAAATACCCATTAGATTAATCCTCGTACTTGTTCTTCTTCTTCTTCTTTTGGTTCTTCCATGCCACCTTCTTGCATTGGTTCTTTCATATCTGACATTGCCATAGCATCCATTTCTTCGCTATCTTCTTCAGGTACTTCCATATCTAGAAAACTTCCTTCACGCATATTAACCACGCTATCTTCTTCTTCTTCTTCTAATTCTCCTTGATCTCCTTGATCTTCCATGTCTCTACTTTCCATCAGCGCAAGCAATTTCTGTTTCTTTTTTTCATAACGTTCAGGTGCAATTCTTTGAGCTAATGACATAACTTCTGAATCAGACATAGGTTCTTCAGGGGGTTCGTTAAATATCAACGGGTCTTCGACTCCATCTTCTAAAACAATCGACACAATAAATATAACCAATGCAGGTTTTAGCAACTCAGCCATATCAGGTGTAATTACACCATCAGCAAAAGCTTTCATAGTTAGACCTGATACTACTGTCTCTACAGATAATCCCATATCTATTATCTTTGAAATATTTGCTCTAGCTACTGGCTTAGTTATTCCTTGAGTTAAAGCTTCAAATGCCTCTGGAACAGAAGCAGTTTGTGGAGGAGTTTCATACGGCATACTCCCCGGAGTCATAGTTAAAGACTGCCCCGGTATTGGTTTCGCCAAAGGATCTACGTTTAGTTGATCTACAGGTGTTGCCATGTTATTGTTGTCCTATGTTATTCTGTTAAATTTACTTAAACATATCATTATTATTTTTAAGTAAATTGTTTATCGGGGTCTGCAACAGTATATTTTTCATCTAAACCTGCGACTGCAGTATGACTGTTAGATTGTCTTTTCTGTTGAGCAACTATATACTCTAAAACCTCTTCTACATTAATTCCATGTTTTCGCATTTTTTGGTAAATATCGTCGAGATACTTTGTTTCTTGTAGTTTTGCAGTAGTGCGTTGTGTGTTTCCGGCTGTTATTCTTGCACCTTCTTTTGCTCTAGTGTTAGCTTGTTTCCAACGAAGTAATGCTTCATCTCTAGCTTCCTTACGTAAAAATCCTTCTTCCATAGATTTAGCATATCTTGCATCTTTACCATCATCATCGTCACCACCACCGAAAAATCCTTCAACGAGTTTTCCTCCAAGATTTAAAACTATACTTCCTAAACTCATACCTTTAACACCTTTTTAAAAAAATTTATATATATATACACACACATACATATATTTATTTATTTATTCATTTATTAGACTTCTACACACTATTTTATGAAGTCAACCAAGAAACGCCTACATCTAAAATTGAATCAATAACGTTTGCTAACAATGCTCCAGAAGCTTTATCATCTTCATAATCTACTTCTTTATCAAACATCTGATTAGCAAATTGATTACTGATACTTGTCAAAGCTAATTGTAAAGCTCTTTGTGCTTCATTTTCACTAGCGGTAAAAGCAAAACTAGCTTCATCCCTATATTGTTGCCATAACGCATTCTGTGCTGATACTGTTATTCCTAATAATGCAGCAGCATTAGATTGATTAGCAGCATTCGTTGCTGCAGTGTTGGCTGTATTTATCGTTCTTCTCCAGAGAGCGTTAGATTGATCTATCTGTAATTGCATATTTGCATTAAATTTCTCTCTAGCATCTTCTATCTTAGCTTCATACTTTAACATAGTATTAGCTTGGTCAGCATTAAACTGACTTGCTGCTTCCTGTCTGTTAGCATTGTTAGTTGATACAGTTGTACCTAACTGATCATAAAACTGATTAACTTGATTTTGTGTAGTAGCGTTAAATTGTTTAGCAGCATTGACAGCAGCTTGGTCAGTGAATAACGCCTGTGCTTGAGTCTGATATGTTAATACTTGTGCAGCTTGTTCATTAGAAAGGTTTGCTAAATCCATCTGTAAAAAAGTATTTGCGTTCTGTTGTGCAGCTTTCATACGATTATCTAAATTCTTCATATCTATCGCTGCTATAGTTGCTGCATTCGACAAAGCTGTTTGTTGTTCATTAGTGAGATTCTGTAACTGTATTCTAGCGTACGATTGTGCATCTGCAGCAGCTATAGGTGTACCACTCTCCATCAAAGCTTGTATCATCGCTGCAGCAGCCATAGAAGAACTGCTTAAACCTCGTTGATTCATTATAGCTTTAGCTTTTCGTACTGAAGGTGCTGCCCACGCAGGTAATTCATCTCCACTATCCAAAGAAGACATCAGTTTTTCTACTTGATATTGAACTGTTGCTTCCTGTGCTAAATCTTGTGTTTGTGCTTCAGCTAAACTACCTCTTTCAAATAATTCTGTTTTAGTTCTTTCATCTGTTACTAAATTAGGATCTATAGTTGAACCTTCTGATAATGTTCCTGTTGCACCAGTAGCTGTAGGAATACTAGAGTGTACTCTTTCAACATCTTCTACTAAAGATGCAGAAGGTTGTGTAGGAGCAACAACATCAGCAGTAGTTTCTCTAACGGCAGGAGTTAAAGTAATATCTGAAGCTATTGTTTTATCTGTAGTATCTATATCTTCATCACTTCCTGCTGTCATACTAGTAGGAGTATACTCTCCTGCTCCTAACGAGGGTGTAATACCAGTATCAGGATCAACTGCTAAATCAACTACTCCTGTAGCTTGTTGTCCTATAATATCTTTAATGGGCTGATTACGCTCGTCTACAGTTTGAGGAGCAGGTTCCACTGCAGTTTCTTCTTCTTCAGTTGTTGTGTCTTCTTCTGCCATGATATATTACTTCTCGTTTCTATTTACATCAGAATTAGCATAGTTATTATTATTATTATCACACATACTATTAATTATTATCATTTGACTTGCCTAAAATACGTTGTACTGTTTTTGTTTCAAATATACGTATTAAAACCCACACAAAAGATAAGATAGCTGTCGCTGCCGGAAGCCATTGCATTACAGCACTTACTGTTATTGCTCCTGCACCTGCATCTACTAAAGATTTTGTACTATCGTTCATATTATTAACTTGGCTCAGTAGGCCACGTTATCGTGCCTAGCACAGTACTATTGTTATATTGTGCTGGTAGATCTCTTAGTTCTTGTCGATATGTTTTCCACGAATCAGCTAACGTCACATCAGAGTTTGCCATCCAATCACAAGCCTTTAGCTTTTTATCACGTTCTTCTCTTAATATCTTAAACGCTCTTGCTGGTGCAGAAGCAGCCCAAGCGTCTTCTTCTTGTTTTCGTGCAGTTGCTTCTTCTTCTGTAAAATCTACTAACTCATTATTAATTACATGTTGATATGCCATATTTTTATCCTCTTGCTAGACCGTACAACGTTGCTTCTCCAGTAATATTCCCACTTGAATACTGTAATTTAAACGCTGTAAGAGCAGTTGTTGCACCTAAATATACACCGCCACCAGCAGTAGCAAATCCGTTAGGAGTTGATGAAGTATCTCTAACAAAACCGTTCCAATGAAACTGACTATGCCATGTGCCTGAACTTGGTTCATGTGCCCATATTACACCTGAAGAACCTGCAACAGCATCGTTTCCTTGTCCACGGTCTGAATGTAATTTAAATTGACTGTCGCTATTACTTGATGTCATATTTGAAATGTCATTATCCATATGATATGTTGCCCACTCGTACCCAGAACTTGCGTAACTAGGGCCAGCACCTGTTCCGACATAAAGATATAAATTTGCATTATCAGTTGCAGGGATAGCACGGTACGCAATAAGAAGCGTGTCGTAAGTAGTATCTAATCCAGTAAATGCCCAATCAGTTCCTGTTGTTGTAATAGTAGCAATTTTAGTCAAGCCTGATGCAACGGATAACGTCTCAAACGCAGGGGGAGAGCCAGCACCTGTACTCGTTAACACTTGTCCATCTGTGCCAGTTGCTATAGCTACAGGATCGCCAGAGGCATCATAACTTATAATATTTCCGTCAGTCCCTGCTTTCATTTCAGTAATACTAATGGCATCGTTTGCAACTTTAGCTTCGGTCACTGCATCATCTGCTATTGCAGAAGTGCCTACTTTTCCAGAGATAGGTTGAGGGCCAATAATACGCATTTTATGTAATCTCCATAATTGACAGAGTAGCATCAATACTTGATCCAGCACTAGCACCTATAGTCATAACATCTGTAGTTTCTAAGACATATTTCTGCCCAGAAAGAACTTCTAATGTAGTATCTGCAGGAACGCTAACTTCGTTTAATAAAGTAACACTTTCATTAGCTGCATCATTGCTTCCTGTTCGATTACCAGTATCACTAGCAATTTTTACAGTGACAGTTCTTGCTGCATTAATTTTATTACATAAAGCTAAACCTAAAACCACAGTAGTTGTGCTTCCGGCTACTGTGTAAATTGTTGAAAAAGTTCCGCTATCAACTGCTACATCTGCTATTGTACAAACTTTAAATGTGTTCGCCATACTTGTTTACTCCTTTTTGGGATACTTCCCCCACTATTATTATTATTATTCAATTATCCTAATGCAATCGCCATTGCTACTGATATTAATTCACCTGCACTTGAGGTAGCAGTGCCTGATACTGTAAGATTTCCTCCAGAAGATATTGTCAACGCTCCTGCTGTAGTAGAAGTGCCTATAGTGCCACCGTCTTTAATTTTAATATCGTCTTTAAAAGTAACAATACCTGCAGAAGATATCTGTATTGCATCTGTAGCACTAGCAGAACCAAAATCACCATCATCAGGAACAACTACTCCTCCTGCACTTAATGTTAATACTCCTGCACCTGATAATTGCATCTTAGAAGCAGGAACGTCAGTACCGCTAACTTTAGTTTTAAAATCTATTTTTGAAGTACCTGTACCGTCACCTCCACCAGAAGAAAGTGTTAGATCTCCTCCGTTAATGTTTGCAGAACCAGTAGCAGAAGATCCGGCAGCGATTGTTAAAGCACGACCTGCAGTAGAACTAGTAGTTGCTGCTACACCAATATCCCAAGCACTTGCATTAGTAAAAGTAATCCCACCATCATCGATATTAAAAATGTCAGTTCCATCTACATCAAAACGTATAGAAGCTGCATCGCCACCACTGTCTGCTGTCGCTGTAGATATTTCTAAATAGTCCAGTGTTTGTGCTCCACTGTCGTAGACAGCTTGTATCATTCCTTTTTCAGCAGACGCACCTCCTACAGAGATAGAAGGACTTCCGTCATTTGTTGCTTCATAGAGTGTTAAATCTGAACCGTCGAATTTTAAATTATCTTCACCTGCTATAGCGTTAGCACCTGTAACTGTTACAAGCGTATTATCTGTTGATCCTGTTAATCCGGGTATAGCTGTTTTATCTTTTAATAGATTAAGTTCCGTAGCAGAAGCAGTTACTAATGTGCCTCCTAATTTTAAACCACCTGCAGCACCATCATGTGTTGAAATGTCTACTGTAATATTTCCATCAGACCCAATTCCAACAATATCCATTCCTTTAGTTAAAGTACCATCATTTTCTGCTACAAAGAAACCTATACTTCCTTCTTCTCCACCTGCTGTTACATCTGTAATTGTGCTTTGTATACGCCCAAATGTTGTAGCAGCATTTCCTGCATCTTCACTTACAAAATCTATATTACCTATTACGTCACTTGTAGCAGGACTAGCACCATTCTTATTAAATTTAAGTGTAGCTCCATTAGCATCAGCATTAGTGTTGAGTATTTGTAAAACAGGTTTAGCAGATGTGCTACTTTCTATACTTATGTCTGAACCTGTAAGCACTAAATCATCATCACCACTTTCATCGTATTTTATAGACCAATCTGAATCAGAACCAAAAATAAGTGATTCATTGTCAATCATCATTAAGTCATCACTGAGCTTAAAGTAGTCTTCATCTTCCATCCACGATAGTACACCGTTAAGTGTGCTTGTGTTAAATGTCAACACAACGTCTGCATCTGTTCCTGCCCCTAGAATTGGTGCGTTTGTAACTAAGCTTGTAACTGCTCCACCATTACCTGCGGTATTATCATGTGTATGTCCACTTGTACCAAAAGCAGTTAAAATAGCGTTAAATTCGTCATTCGTATCTGCTGCTGATATTGTGTCACCATCTGTATAGGTGCTTTGTCTACTTGAATAACCTGCCATTTTACATTCTCGCTCCCGGTGTAAATTCTAATTCAAAACCTTTTAATGTTATAGGTGGATTTGTACTTGTATCGCTTAGACGGACTACTACAGTAAAACCGCTACCTTCTACGGATTGTCGTACAATAGGTATTCCTTCTGCACCGTACACTGCTGAACCGTATAACGATCCACTGTTATCGTACACTGCTGCAGTATCTGCTGTAGTCAACGTATACGCTGCTGGTTGCGGAACAGAAGCATCTTCAAAATCATATTTAATAAATAGTGAAACATTTACTGCTCCTTCAGGATCATAGTTAACATTTATACGTTGCATAGTTTTTCGTATACCTGCATCTCCCATAGTCAAATCAGGTGAACGATATAATGCGGTCATAGCAGTTCCTGCAAAATCATTACCAGATTCCTGTTTATACACGTATCCGTCATATCCTCCATGTACTATTGTTTCTGAACCTGATATAAAACCAGAATCACAACTTGAAGGTTTTAGACCTCTTAAATCACTGTATTCCCAACCTATCTGCCCTTGAGGATTAGCTTTGATAACACCTATAATCCCCTTACATGCACTTTCTACGCCTCCTGTAGTAGGATAAAACAACCTGTACTGGCTTTTATTTCGTATAACTATAGAAGATATGTTATCAAAACCTACTTCATTAATACGTTGTTGTATCTGTTTCGATATCGTTCCTAATTCTACGTCACCGATACGAGCAGTACCTGCGATTGTGCGTAGTCCATCAGGAGCTAGAAAGATAACGTCACCACCAATTTCCTGTACGCTAAATCCATCAGAACACCCAACATTACGTGATACAGGTGTTATAGCAAAGTCTGCTAAAGCACTTCCAGTTAACTTGTAGATGCGGTCTTCACAGAATATTATAAGATCATCACGAAAGGATTTCAACGCTACGATTGTGCTATCTACATTTAAAGAACCTGCACCGTTTGCTGCACTAAAATCATTTTCATCGCCTATAGCAGAAAATTGGATAGTATTAGGAGTAGAAGCCATACCTGCGTAAAACATATGGTTTTTGTGAGCAGCAATCATGCTAGGATCAGAAGGTGCAGTTCCTTTACCTGCAAAGGTTACAGCCCCACTGCTTATCGAACCTGTAGTTGCAGCAGACATAGTAACTTCTGTGCCTGACACACTCGACACTGTAGCCCCTCCTGCGATATTAGTTCCTGCTACGTACATTCCTGCGACTATTCCGGCAGCACTTGCAACGGCTAAAGTTGTGTCGGAACTATCTGCAGTAGCAGTTGTAGATATCGTAGTGCTTCCTTGTATATCTAATATAGTAGTTCCGTTATATGCTCCTGCTTTATTAGTTCCATCGACGAATATCAGACGTTCTTCATTGGTGTTGAAATTATAGCGTTCAAATCTATAGCGACCTGCACCGCTACGGCTAGAGTCGATGGATGCCCACGTTCCTCCTGTACCGAAATAAACATTTGTACTTTGTGCTACGACAACCCCATTATTAAATATCGCTACACCTAAGATTGTACCTGATGAACTTCCTACTTGTGAAGTTGAGTATTTAGTTGTACCACTTAATCGACGATACCCTCCAGTTACTGAGGGTTCAAAATTCTGTAATATAGACGCTGCACCAACGGGCATAGTGTACACATCCCTGTCCAAGACAAGCCCACCTGCTGTTGTCACAACATACGGAGATATATATTCTGGTGCTGTAATTTCTGCCATTGTTTTATTACGTATTTATTCCTACGAAACGCCTAGATGAAGATGTTAGTCCTGCTGGATAGAAATAATTCTGATGATTTATTAACTCAACACGCATTCGTTTTATTCCTTCAAGATAATCTTTTTCTGCTAATTGCGCTCCTGCCATATTTGCTCTCATCATATACGCATAGTATTTAGCTCTGTTTACGATGATATCGTTAAAACGATCTGGTAATGTAGGAGTATCGTTATATGCAGATAAATCCGAATGTGTGAGATAGTAATCAAATGTTATTGAATATGAACTTTTATCGGGTATAGGGCTTAAACCTATGTTGCTATTGTCCTGTGTACGATAGACATATCTTGGAAGTCCAAACTGTGATGCGCTAGTGGTGCTAAGATCGCTTTCACCACGAGTATCTAGCCACTCATTATACGATAGGTGAACAAGACGTTCTGGTTGAAAATTCTCTGTAACTTCTACTTTTTCTACATCATAATCAGCAGAAGCGGAGTTAGCGAAACCGATATAGATAGTAGAAGCAGTCGCTGTAAATCTAGTAGTGCTATACTCTCCATCTCCTAAATTAGTTATAGAAAGTGTTGAACTGGATATCTGTGTACCACCAGAACTAGTTCCTATCTTTAAGGTTATATCCCCACCGAAAGTTCTAGCACGTACAATGTAATCTTTGTTCTTAACTGTACTTATGGATTGTGTCGTTTCTGCTGCATTTAGTCTGATAGCACCATCCCCAACTGCTTTAGTGTGGAAAGGTGTTCCTGATACTGTAGTCCAATCTGAGATGTTGTTGGTAAAAGTCCCGTTAGTAATAAGATTAGTAGGTTGCAACATAAAAGAACTAAAATTAATCTTTCTAGCATCTGAAGGATACGCATAAGTACGAGTACCTGCTGTCAGTTGTTGTGTCTTTGTTCCGTATAAAAACGACCATTCTATTTCAGAGTTGTAAACATCGTGGATAGACTTATTCACCACGTTCTTTACCATTGTCTGAACACCTCTCGATGAACCAAAGTTGGTAGATGTTAATTCTACCTCATTTAATTCATTGAGAACACGGTTTGTCAGTGTCAGATATGTTGCCAAGATTTGTTACCCCTTCTTCTTTTTCTTCGTAGTCTTCTTTTTCTTAGGTTTAGTGTGCCCCCATCCTTTCTTTTTTAAAGCAAGGTGTTCTGAGTATGTTTTAGCCATTTTACCTTTACCAGTTTTAGGGTCATACATCATATGAGGTTTAAATTCAGATTTTTTAGACATATCTTTATCTTATCCTTTATACTTTGCCACTCTACCACCATAAGCGTATTTCTTACCTTTTTTAATCATTCCACCGCCCATATAGTATTGTGGCATTTTCTTCTTTTTAGGTGCAGAAGTTTTTTTAGCAGACATATCAGCAGCACCTATCATACCGCCTTTTTGCATGAATCCCATATTATTACGCACTGATTTTGGGAGTTTTGAAAGACCTTTATTATTTGGTTTTTTTAACATACCACCAGACTTAAACATTAAGTTAGGATAGCTTTTATTTAGATCGTTTATTACGGCTCTTGCGTCTCTAATTGCTGCCTTAGATGAATTTTTATTGGATAATATTTTATAAGCATGTTTTAGTTCTACTTTATCAATAGCAGACATTTTATTTGTATCAGCATCAGAAATGCTTCTTCCACCTTTTTTATCAGCCATAACAATTCTCTCCCGTTCTCAAGTTAATAAAATTTAATAGTTTTTAAGTTGCAGCAAAAATACGGACATTAGCGGTACTACCTGTAGAGTGATACCATTCTATTCGATCAATAGTGTCAGCAGCCCAATTAGTCTCCCACGTATCTATTTCACTTTGATGATTACTTTCGTTAAATGTAGCTGCCATATCTCCCATATTACGACTGTCGTCAGCCCCCAATATAAAAGGAACTCCTGCAATCAATTTAACACAAAACCCATTTTCTATATTGCTTCCTGACAATGTTCCTCCTTCATTACAGACAAGTTGTATCTCTCCTGCTTGATCGGATTCTACCCATAAAAAATCAAAATCAGCTAACATAGTATCATTCCATATTTCTGTTAAAGTAGTATCAGCTACACTATAACGTCTATCAAAATAATGGGAAATTGAAATAGAATCAGTAGCAGTCGTGCTACCGCCAGTGATAGTGTGCGAATCATCGTCATCAATATCTACTGTAAAATGTGTTGTTAAACTTAATGTAGCCATAGCGTCTATTTACTCCATTCTTTCTTTAGGTAATTTTGCACTAATGTAGATTTAATATACATATCATTATTATCTTTAAGTGAATTGTTTACTTCATAGAGATTACGGAGTATAAAAGCCTGTTCGTAAGAAATATTAGAAGAAATCCAACCGATTATGTTTCTTCGTGTACCGTTAAGTATCTTGTTGACTCCATGCGGATAGATAATTGGAAAAATACATGCTTCACCTTTTTTTAACTGTCTTGCTATATTCCCAATTTCTGTCTGAAGTATAAATTCTCCTCCTTCATAATCGTCGTTTAAATTTATAGTAAAACCATAATCAAAATATACGTTATTCTCTTTCGGAACTGCCTTGAATGAATCTACGTGAATATTGTAATAATCATCTTTAGTATATTCATTACAATAATTCACCGATACATGTTTAGGACAATAAATAGAATCGATATAATGTGTGTCGTAAAGTTTCTGTGTTATTAAAGCACGTACTTTAGTAGGTAGATTAGAAGATTCTAAATTACTTTTTATATTCTCTATAGGCTGTGTCTCTGTACCTTTGTTAAATTTTATGTTATTTAGATATTTTAAACAATAAGCTAGATCGTCGTCGTTAAGTAGTTTTATGAACATTTAGTTTTCTTAATACGTGTTTTATTTTTAAAAGTTAATAAAGTGTGGGATTTTTAAACAGAACCCCACAAAACTGTAGTAAGTACGAGTAGGTGTTACGTGCCTGTAGACACAGTTGCCGATTCAACTGGGTTAACTGAAACGTCAACCATAACAACGTGAATACGGAAACGTCCTGCACTTTCACCAGTTGATGCACCGTCAATAAGAAGTGCATCGATAGTGTCAGCACTTGTTAGCATACGGCAATTAGATCCAGATGCACCTACAGCAGCTTCTAGGAATGGAGAGAAACCTGCAGCAGCAGCAGTACCGTCAATAAAACAGTCTACATCGCCACCAGTAAATCCAATATCCATAGTAACCTGCCCGTTGCCAAATGCTTCTAGAACTTCTAAGCACCCTGCAACAATCATGGTATCAGCAGGAACATCAATCAACTGAATGACATCTCCACCTGCACCACCATCTGCAGTGTCCCAAACAGGGGACGTTACAACGTACGGAACAGCAGCACTAGCCGGATGACCAGCAGTACCACCACCCGTAACAGTACGGTTATAAGTAGCCATTATTTAGTCCTCCTTCTATGTTAGCTGTCTAGATCCATCAACCCTTTGAATACACCTTTGTAGCCTGACCCTGAACCACGAACAACTTTACGTCCAAATACGTGAAGACCACGTACAATGTCAGAAAAGCTATTCGGATCACGGATGACTTCCGTCTTAGCGATATGCGAGGCAGTTACTACTGCTGACATATGACCAAAAAGGATAAGCGTGTGTCCTGAAGTTGCTGAATCATTAAAAATATAAGTCGCTGCAGAACCAGTAGTTCCTACACCAATAGCGTTGGATTGGTACATATCAAAACCGTGAAGTTTTTGTTCTGTTACCTTTCCGTTAAGCAATGGTGAAGCAGAACCGCCAGTAATAGACATATCCATGACTTTAGAAGATGCTTGACGCAAAACTTCATAAAATCCCGGTGCTGCTACTAACCAACGATTTTCTTCTGGTACATCATTCTTATCTAACTCAGCAGCAGCTTGTGCTACTAGGTTAGAAACTTCATCACCCGTATTGGCTGATGTAGCTTGTGTTTGAAGCGTACCCGAAGGTGTTGCTGCATTGTCAGCGATAGCTTTGAGAACATTATAGTCATATGCTTTCTTCAAAGTATATGCACCTGAAGAGGTAGCAAGTGCTTCAAAGTTAAGATGACTATGACGTTCCTCGATATCATCGACCTTAAAGGCAAAATAATTACCTTGGTCTACAGTCAACTGAATCTGGTCATCAGCCAGAGCTTCAGTATTGACCGTGCTACCACGAGTATAAGAGTTAACCGTAATGGTTGGCTCTTTTATAATATTCACGGTATCGCCAAAGTTCTCAATTTCTCCAGAATAATCCGTATTCGTAATCGCTTCCGCTACCGAAGCACGGCGAAAAAATTTAAGAACTTTTTGGCTATAAATTACAGGTACGAAATTACCCGAAGGTAGGTTTCCATAACCTGCGGCGGTTGAAAAAGCCATTTGTCTTTCTTCCTTGTGTATTATATAGTATAAAGTATTACTCTACAGAATCTATGACTCGACCTTCCTTTAGAGCTTTGTCAATATCTTTTTCGACTTTCTCGTATTCCCAAGGTTTAAGTCGAGAGATTTCTGTAATAGTCCAAACCTTTTTGTCATCTTGCATACTCTCAATATTCCTTTTAGAATTTGTGCGAGTAACTGCTTGTGCAGCAGTAGCAGAAGTTGAACTAGGTTTAAGACCCTTGGATTGTGATCTACGAGTAGTTTTAGAAGTTTTAATACCTGTGTCTGCTTTATACAGATCTAAAACTCTAGCGGCCCATTTGACATCTGTGTTATTCTTATAAATGCCATCAGAGATATTCGTAGGCTGGTCGTTAAGCCAGTTAAGAAAGTTATCATCCTCTTTAAGATTTATGAAATCAGGATGCTCTTGTATGAGTTGCTTTTCGGCAGTTTGAATAACTGCTTCTTGTTCTTTACCACGCAATTCTGTGAGATGATCCTCTATTCCTTTAACTCGTTCACTAGCTTTTAGTGCAGAGATAGTCTCTACAACATCATAAACATCAGGATACTTTTCTTTAAAATGTTCTAACTCCTCTTCAGTCTTGGGCAACTCTTTTATATTATGTTTTTTTGCCTCTACTGTAAGTTTAGCTTCAAACAGTTGTTTCTCCTGTTTCCACTCATTCAATTTAGTATCATAATGTTTTTTCAAATCATCATAACGCTTTTTGAAATCGTGTGCTTGTTTATCTGTTTTATTTTTATTAGCAACTAGACCTTCAGTTTTCTGCTTTTGAAGAGTAGCCTCGTATGCGGGGTCTTCTAAAGTATCTGCATCAATGTCTTCATCACTAATAGTACGCCTATATTCTCCTTGATATGGGGTAGGCTCTAAGTCTTGGTTATCGTCTTCTAAAGTTTGTTGTTGTTGTAAATCATTTACCATTTTAAAATACACCATTCCTTTATTAATAGGGGCTGAGAGTAATACTCAGGTTGCCTTATCATCGGTAGGTTAAAAAAGTGGGGCCGAATATAAGTATCTTTTCTATTCAGGGTAGCCACTACGAAAGAAACAGCATGTGAAATTGTTCGTTACGCTGTTTCAATTCCTTCTTAGTGCCGTCACTAGCACTATAAAATCTTTTATATTGTTGTCGCATCGTTTCTATATCATCAGATAGTACGGCTTGTACAAACTTAGGAAACTTCTTCATTCCACCACCGCCTATGTTAAATGCGAAATCTATTAACATACATTTACTGTTATCAGATAGTTCCTCATATTCACCACCATAATAGGAACACACAATACTTCTTGCTACTTTTTCTGCTTTATCTAAATCTTGAAGAAGCATCTTTAATACAACGAGATCTTCTAAACCTGCATCAGCTAAAGCAACTTCATCATCAAGAAGTTTGTGTCCGTATCCGATAGTATCGTTACCACCCTCTGGTGAAGGATGTGGAAACCATACTCCTTGGTCTTCATCCCATCCTGCTTTACCACCATTTTCTACCTTTTTGACATAGTCAAGGAATTCATCTGATATCATGGATTTAAAAATCCCTCATTAGGTTGTCGTTGTTGTTGTTGTTGTTGTTGCCTTGAAGTTAAATAACTTTTCATCTTTTCTAAAAGATCTATTTGTTCTGGTGTGTAAACTTTTTGTTTTCGCCATTCATCATTCTTATCTGGATACAAATATCCTCGTATATATCCATCTAATCTGCTTCGTTCAAACCATTGTTCAAATGGTCGTTTTTCTACATAAGAAGTGGATTTGCCAAAATGTCGATAGCCCGGCGTTGACAGTTTTTTGTATACTCTTTCATCCATAGCTTTTTGTTGTGGCGATTGCAGTTCTGCAAATTTTCTTCGCATACTTGCAAATTCTGGGTCAACTTCGTATAAATAATGTAACGCTTCTCCTTCATAAAACTTATCTACATTAGTGTGACCTACTTGCTTCCCTAATTCTTCAAGATTTCGTGTAACAATAGTAGGAAGACCTGTTTCATTTCCCGGTTCTTCTGGGTGTACAAACTCTATTTCTCCAAAATGTTCTTTTAGATATTCTGGATTGCTAACAATATTAAATTTTTGCCCAAATATGTACTGTATATTTCCCTCTTTTAGTACAGGTGCGCTAAATTCTTTTTTTTTACTTCTCTTCCGTTTGCATATTGTTGTGATTTTTTCGCTAACTCCATTCTAGATTTTTCATCAGTTTTGAACTTATCTTTAAAAGCTGCATCATATCCTTGAAGAATATTAACAGCATCGTTAGCATTTTGAAGAAGTATTCCTACATTTTCAGGAGTTATGTCCCTTTCAGTAAAACCTAATCCTTGCATCACTTCTCCACCGTTAACATACCCTGCAGGTGCGGTAAAACCTTGTTGCACTTTTTTACCATCAGGTGTTACCATAGCAGGTTGTTGTGCTCTTAAACGAACCTGTTCCATTGTACTAGGAGATTCATCTGCTTCTAGTATTCTTGCATCCTCATCCTTAGATAAGACAAAACCACCTTTCTGCATAGGCATCATAGTAGGGGGAGGCGGTGCAGATTGAGGTGGTTGTGATGGTGGTGCTATCATACCTTCTCCACCTTCCATCGGTAACGTAGGTGGAGTTTCTTCAGGAAGTTGTGGCGGTGCTTGTTCACCCTGCTGCTGTTGTTGTTGTTGCCCTTCTTCTTGTTGAAGACGTTCACGTAACTCTAGTCCTTCATCACGTATTTTATCGAGATATTTTTTACCACCACCAAAAAACGGAACCAACTGTGCAGGAATAACATACTCATAATTACTAATTTTTATTGGGACTTTATCAGTAGGATCAAGATCTGTTCCACCTAAATCAACATCATTCTTCATCGCTAAGTCAATAGCTTCTCTAGCGTAGCGGTTTAACTGTTTTAAACCTAATAAAATTACAGTTTCATAAGGAAGAATATAATCTCCTTCTTGGGCTTCTTTAGGAATATCATCTGCTACTGATTCTTCTCCACCGTCCTGTGGGGGTACAGCATTAGGGTCAGCTATGAGTCCTGCTTGTAAAGGTTGTTGCGCTTCTTCTCCTTCTCCCATTGCCATTTCTTCTAGACCCTCTTCTGGCAAAACAGGTATCTCACCACCCTCTTGTTTGGTGATGTAGCCTACTTTCCTGTTCTTTTTCATTCGCATTTGCCTGTTCCTATTACGTTTTTTTATTTTATATGATGTGTTTTCTTACAGTAATTTTTAAATACCCCCCGGACCTCCCCCCAGAAGAATCAATAACTACCTATACCACCACTATGTCCGGGACCATCTCCACCACTGCTATCACCTCCATCACTACCGCCACTTCCTGCACCTACATCGCTTCCGGGTGCTCCACCTATTCCTTCAGAACCGGGAGTGCCAGAAGGTCCACTTGATCCTGCACCTACATCGCTTCCGGGTGCTCCACCTATTCCTCCAGAACCGGGAGTGCCAGAAGGTCCACTTGATCCTGCACCTACATCGCTTCCGGGTGCTGCACCTATTCCTTCAGAACCGGGAGTGCCAGAAAATGGGCTAGAAACATCACTGCTAGTATAGTCAGTTCGTGAATAATCTGCTGTGTTTATATCAGGAGGACTATAAGGTACGCTTCTCTGGTCATCCTCAACACCTAATCCATAAAATGAAGGAGTCCCTAATTTTGTCTGACCCATAGGATCTCCTGCAGGAGTTATAGCAGATATATTTAATCCAAGTTGATTTATATTCATTTTTTTACCAAAAGGACTAATAACCAAAGCGTTTAAATTCTTATTATTTTTTAAACTTTCTGGAGAAAGAAGTCCTTTTAAAGCAGCGTTTTGAAAATTTGACATTGTGTTCACAGTTATTCCTGAATACGGACTTCTTCCTCGAAAGGTATTTTCGCCCATTATCCCTAATGCTCTTATCAAATCTCCTTCTGGAGTTGCTTTTCTAGACTGAGATCTTATATAATCTCCTATTTCCCCTTTTCCCCAAGGAATACCTTTATTTACAACCATTCCATCTATTAAAATAGTATATCCTTCATTATCTATCGCATCTCCTGTCCACGGATTATACCCTGCAATCGCACTTAATACATCTCCTGTATAAGGTGTACCGTCTAAACGTTTTCCTGTTCTAGTGTCTAATTCTGAACCATCTCGTACACCTATTCTTCCGTGTTGTGACTTTCCTGTACCAAAAAGTATTTCGCTAATTATTTCACCTATAAACGGATCAAAAGGAGTAGGACTTGTTACGCCAACAAGAGCTTTAGCAAGAGAAGTAAATCCCATTGAAGCCATTTTTTTAGCAATATCTTGTGGAGAAAAATCTTGATCTTGAAGAGCTTTAATTTGTTGCCCTATAGTCATCTCTCCTGTTTTGTTACCCAACACTATTGACATATAATCTTCAGCAAATTCGTTTACTGTTCTTCGATCTATCTGTTCTGCTTCTTCTCTAGTCATTTCTCCGTATAGATCAGGATTAGCCATTATCTCAGCAGCAGTCGGTACATTTAAGAAATCGCCCTCTCTGAATGTACCTTGTTTTCCTATAGTTTGTGTATCTTGCATAGTAAACGGAATGTCAGCTAACACAGAAGTAGGTCTGTCATGTGTTCCTAAAGTTACTCCTCTTATAGAGTCTTCAGAAATAGTACTTCCCGGTCCTTCAGGTGCACCAGTAGAAGGACCACCACCATATACATCACCAGAAGATTCCTGCATATACCTTCGATATGCTCTA
>Ga0208029_1000699_pt1 | contig 18784 bp, 20 predicted proteins | sample MalvireepMed_s12_FD_184242 | JGI IMG/M metagenome (GOLD analysis project Ga0208029, IMG submission 184242) | Marine viral communities from the Global Malaspina Expedition - Malaspina viral metaG DeepMed_s12 (SPAdes) (version 2) | ecosystem: Environmental > Aquatic > Marine > Oceanic | place... | reverse complement strand
GTTCTTGATATATGGTTTATTTTAGGTATCTGGTTAAGACCTATGAAAGCTTGTAGGTCTGTTGCCCTCAAGTTGAATCCTGCGTAGTAAAATTTATATAGCGAATCAAAGTCGTCCACTCCATATTTCTGTCTATATTTTTCTTTAGAGTCTTGGCTTAGGTCTCTATCCCAACCGTGACTTCTAATCATCTTTACAACGTCCGCAAAATCGCTATTATCGGTACAAACCATCCCTCCCTCAATAGTTGAGATATGATGGCCAAAGTAAAACGAAAATGAGCTAGCGAAACCAAACGTGCCAAGCATCTTGCCGGACGTTCTAGATCCTAAGCTTTCGCAGGTATCTTCAATTACCAGTATGTCATTCTGGTTGCATATTTTGATAATCTTCTCTATAGAGGAGTCAAGTCCTAATACGTGTACGAGCATAACTGCGGCAGGCTGCTCTTTAATTATAATCTCCGCTAGATGATCGACATCCAGCCCTAAGTTTTTCATATTGCAGTCACAGAGTATCGGATCTAAACCAAACTGTATAGCAGGAAAGATAGTTGTTGACCAAGAAACCTGCGGAACTACTATCTTGGAGTTTCTAAGAAGCCCCATCTGCTTGAGGGCGGACACTATTAAAAGGTTTGCCGAAGAACCAGAATTACAATATATGGAATGTTTACACCCTAGATATTCGGAGAATTTTTCCTCGAACTCTACTGTCTTAGCCCCTTTTGTTAATTGAGGCATTTTTCTTAGCCAGCCGATAAGAGAGTTTATATCCCTTTCGTCTATAATGTCTGAACATAGTTTAATTGGTTTCATAGCTCTAGCACCGTTTTGAATTTCTCCAATAGGAACTCTGGGTTAGCACAGTCGGGAATTTTGTTGTCTGGAAAACATGGCTGACTCTGAATCTCTTGAAACAGGTCAGGTTTATTATATATACCAAGAACGGCCCCGTTTAGTTCATCTATATTGTTAAATCTTCTAGCATGAATGAAGGCGTCCTCATTAAACTCTTCACCCACATCTGGACAGCCCCAATATATTGGTATTACTCCTTTAGATAGTGGATGTATTAGTTTTTCAGTTATCCACCCGTCAGCCTCACCATTATCAAAACATAGGTTAAACTTAAAGTCATTAATATACTCTAGCTTGTCTTTTTCATCTCCTCCTATGGAGGGCATATTTGTAAAGGCTCGACCTCTACTTTCTACCAAAAGGCCGTTCTCTACGCCGAACCCTATAAACTCAGGGTACACTTCGGCTCTCAGCGCCATATCGTTATTTGTTAATACACAGCAGAACTTTTTCTTTTCCGTGTAGTCGGGAGGATTTAGCAACAACTCTGGTGAAACAAGAAAGGCTTGGTTCCTTCCTTGAACATATTGGTTTCCAAACCAGTCTACATACATAGCCCATAGTGGTATTCGCACGTTTCTATTATCGTCAAACTTGCAGGACGAAAAAGAGAAATCGCAGCTACTGTAGTCTGGGTCTCCCGTTCTATCAATTGACTCTACGAGCCAGTGGATAATCTTAGCTCGCCCCTTCATTCCATCCGTTAGGCTTGCTGCCGACGGAGACTGATGATCTGGCGGAGAGCTCTGGCAAACGATAATGTCTGGATTGTTTTCATCAACAATAACATTATATTCTAATGACAGAGTGTTGGTGATTATGTTGTCATGCTTAAAGAAGCCGCCCCACATGTTTTTAAAATCTATTTTTATCTGCTTCATTTTTCAATCCTTTTAAACATATATTCCGCAAGCCTTTCTGGAGAACAAAAGTGTTCGTACCACAGCTTGGCGGCATTAGAATGGTATTCCAACACCTCTTCTTCTCTTCCTAAGATGAAGTCTACTGTTCTAGTCAGCTCTGCCCATCCAGCGTCCATTGGGAACGCCGGAGCTGCGTTATACATTGGGGTTTGTGGCATCCCCACATTTATTACTATACACCCCGCGCACATAGCTTCAAAAAATCTAAAGCTTTCTTTGCTACCCGAGCCAATGGGTACCAACGCTATCTTGGTATCATTCATCACATCGCAGTAGCTGTCTATAGCATCTCCGTTATTCCAGCCCTCATACCACAGGACATGACTATTGTAATTTGGTCGCTCGCCCTGTAATCTGTCTACAGCCTGTCTAAAGTTCACCCTAGTATAGGGATCAAACTGGCCCATCCAAGACCAGTCTTTTGTCCTTTTCGTTATTGGGATGTCTTGGTTGACAAACCCTTCGAGGCAACCTAAGGGCAATGGGCTAACTCTATTTATGTTCTTTACCGATGTCTGGTCTGTAGGTGTTCCCATAGGTGCGTACTGCTTGAATATGTGCACATACGAGTCATCCTGTGTTTGGTCAGGAACATTGTGTGCCTCATCTGATGTAGATATTAATATTTTTGGATACTTTGTTTCTTTCGGCATCTCATGATTCCATACCTGCAAGATAAAAGAATAATCATTTTTCAGCTTCTTGGATAGTATCTCGACGGCCTCTTGATACACATAGCTGTCCGGGTTTTGTTCAATAAGGTTAATTATTTCAGACATCTATAAAACCCTCCAAGTTTTTACTATGCACATGTAGATTAAAAATTGGGTGTTTCATTCCATCTGACCCAATGGCATATGGCTTATCTGTAAACTCTGCCCCTATTTTATTATTTCTAAGTAGCGCGCCTATCATATGTTTAGGGTCTGTAAACCCAGATTCATGCCCGTTATTTGTGCCTCCTAAGTATTGGCCATAGGAGCCGGGATCAAACACGAAGTCCTTTTCTCCAATTTCAGGTACCGTCTTGAAGGCTTCAAACATCTCACACTTGTGAGCCACATGTAGGAGCGACATTTCGCTTACGTGATCAAATCCAAACTTGTTTATCAGTACCTGCTCCCCAAGAGCCAGCACCTCGTTTAAAAACTTGCATAGATAAACAATGAGTACAGGCATTGGGATGTGGACAAAAGCAAACGTAACTTGATCGACCGACATTGGTGTAAGGCTTATCCTATTAGACTGTGGAACGCCGTCAAGGTCGTGGTATAAAAGAACATCATTTTCAAAGTGAAAGACATCGTACAGTCTATTCTTGTCTATATACTCGCTGAGATAGTATATTCTTTCACAGGTTCTATGCCAGAACAGCTCAGGGCTAGGATGGGTCGTGTTAGGCGTTCCGTGTCTTTTAAACCAGCACAGATTGTTAAACTCTTTAAGGGTGGTGCCATCCTTTAGTGAGTCCTGAGGAACCCAGTTTACATCAATATCTTTAAAAAATGGCTGGTCATCTTTACATATAAAATCTATAGTAACGTCAGGATTTGTCTTGCGAGCTTGCGCTAGTGAAATTTGTGTATATGCCGGTAACTCTCCGCCGTCTGAAATAAATGTATTAACTATTCTCATGATTATGTCCAACTATGAATTGTAAAAAGGTCTACGTCTTCAGCTCTATTTTCATCCACTATTTGTTTTATCTCTTCTCCAGACCAAGGCTCACTACTATATCTTCCGTACATTTTGGTTTTAGTGAGCTGTGAGCCATAAAGTTCAGGGTGGTTTTTTGTAATATAATTACCATAGGTCTCAAATTCTGACAGGAGGCAGTCATCAGACATAAGTGCATTAATAGCAAGAACCAAATGATCTTTGTTTGGTATCATTTCTGCGCATATATTTTTATCAAAAACCATGAAGTCGTTAATAAATGTATGGTCAACCTGCCTGCTTAACCCAAAATAAAGCTCCATAAAGTTAAAGTATGGCTCATGGTGTTGATCTCTATCGCTAACAAAAAAGTTTGGTTTGCCGTCTTTAAATATATCAATAGGTCTGTTGAATATGAGGTCAGAATCTACACATAGATAAAGGTCGTTTTCCGTAAAGTCTTGAAACAGTTTGACAAGCTGTTGGTATATCCAGTTAGACCGCCTGTATTTTATAGTGGCTTTATTTATTTGGACTGCATCTTCGTCCTTGATGCCCGTAGCAATACTTCCCCCTAGACCATCTGGAGTTATTACATATATGTTTTCTGGTGATGGGTTAAGATGTTCTAAGCATGAATTTAAACAAAACTGTAGCTTTACATAATCTTTAGGGTGTGATGGTATTATAAGATCGTATTTCATTCTAACCCCTTTAATATATCTATCTCTTGGTGAGGACAAGCAATATTGCCAAACGGAATCTTTGAGAGGGATAATCTTTTTCCCTGCTTGAAATATTTACATAGCTCTTCCGAGGAATACGAATAGGTGTCGCCATTTCTGTTTTGTATGGTTTCTTGAACTCTGTTATTTGGGCTATTCACAACGCAACTCTCTCTTGGGGCCGCCATCATCGGTGGAAGATCAAAGAAGAACCTTTGTAGCTTTCCTTCAAACTCATTGGGTGTTTGCTGCCAAGGGTTTTTTGTGTTGTATTTATTTAGGACGTCTAATTCTTCACAGTATGGCTCTAGCGTACTCCTCTCAAATATATGGCCGTCTACAGAAAGGGGGTACGCCCAATAGCCTCCCACAGGGATTGCTGTACGATTCCATATTATGAACTGACCCTTTCCTCTTGACCCTACTTGAGTAGGCATAGCGTCCTGCCTCATAATTCCATCTCCGTAGTCTCTAAGTGTCGTATTTTTACCCAACCTAAGGGAGATGCACGAATAGAGAGACTCATTACTAAACAGGGTATCAATATCGTCAATATTGAATTCAACATACCTATATATTACGTCGTCATCCGTGAAAAAAGAAATATATTTAGATTTCGCGGAAGAAACTAAAGACCTAATATCTTCAAATATTGAAGACTTCTGTTTTACAAAATCTACCGCTGGATGCTCGACAGATAGTTGCGTATAGGTATCCTCATGGTCTTCGCTGGATGTAGCATATAACACAATAACCTTAGAGCAGCACCTCCAGTTTTTGTTAATACTTTTGAGCGTAAGGTCAAGCTGTAGGGCTCTATCTTTACTAAATACTATCGAGGTAAGCATCAAACTCCTCTGCATTGGTCTTGAACCATTCTATAGTTTTCTCTAGCCCCTCGTATAGGCCCACAGTAGGGCTGTATCCAAGCCATTCTTTTGCTCGGTTAATGCTCAAGCACCTTCTAGGCTGACCATCAGGGTATTCAGAGTTAAATCTTATTTTACCGTCATAGCCCATAATTTCAGCAATAGAAAGGGCTAGATGTTTTATCATCACCTCTCCCCCTGTCCCAATGTTGATAGGTTCTGCGGATACGTCTTTCTCCAAAGACAGCCTAATAGCTTCTGCGCAGTCATCTATATAGAGAAACTCTCGGCTTGCCTTGCCTGTTCCCCAAATCTCCACAGCATCTTCTTTTTTGTAAAAACTCTTATTGTTTTTAACGTCACGCATTGCCTTATGGAACTTAAGTATCAGGGCGGGTATAACATGACTGCTAGCAGGATCAAAATTGTCTTCCGGCCCGTACATATTTACCGGAATCAGGTTAACACCATTGAAGTCATACTGCTCTTTGTATGACATTATTAATTGCATCAGGCTTTTCTTTGCCACTCCATAAGGGGCGTTTGTTTCTTCTGGGTATCCGTTCCATATATCTTCTTCTTTAAATGGGACAGGAGTAAACTTTGGGTATGAGCACACCGTTCCAACCATGATAAACTTTTCAACAGAGCCTAGCTTTCTGCACGCCTCAATTAGGTTAGCCCCCATAATGAGATTATTATACATATATAATCCCGGATTTGCTTTATTGGCTCCAATACCTCCGACGGTAGCGGCTAGGTGAACAACAGCAACGGGCTTAGCATACCCTAGTAAGTCATCGACCTCTGATGCTATTGTTAAATCATAACTACTACCTACGGCGACAATGTTTTTATATCCGTTTTCTTTAAGGTTTCGATATACGGCTTTACCTAAAAACCCAGTACCTCCAGTAACTAAAACTGATTTTTTCTTAAACATCTATATGCTCCTTGGCTTGATTCCAGCCTTTTATAATATTTTGAGCTTCCTGTTCATATCCGAAATAGCCTAGTATTTGAGCAACTCGGTGGAAGCTAGTATGGTTGTCCAAAATGAACTTCCTGCCTGTGATTGCAATTTCTTTTCTCTCTTCCTCATGAGACAGATAATAATCAATCTTCTCTTTAAAGTCGTCTGGTGAATCAGCAAAAACAACACCGTTGCCATTGAAGATTTTACTTATCCCTTCTATATTATCAGAGATACAGAACCCTCCAGCACATAATATTTTGAAGCATCTCTCATTAATATCAAACCCGAATTCGTGGGCGTGGGGCTCGCTTAGGTTTGGGCAAATTTTTGCAGAGATAAATAAATCTTTGGCTTTTTCATCTGCTAAATATCCGCAATATTGGTTGGCGTTAGGCCAAGGTTGATTTCCAAATATTTTGACATTATATCTACCAGCGGGATACAGTAGGGGGGTAAGGTACTTATCTATAATAATACCTTTATATGGCCAGTACCCGCCAAGAAAACCTATGTCGCAAGAAAGAGCTTCGTCAAACGCCGGAGTAACATACTCATGTACATTTGCGCACATTATGAGCGATTTAGCGTCAACACCTATTGACTTGAACTTTGAGTGCGTTTGGTCTACGGCATACTGGCTATAATGGATATGTACAAAGTCTGGCTTGCCCGTCTCGTCTTTAAGTTTCTTTAGTATATCTTTTTCTTTCTCTGAGGAATACAGGACATTAAATCTAGGGTCTGCCTCAAAGTCTCCCCAATCTCCGGCTCTTAGCCCGACTTTTAAGTGAGGTCTTTCGTATATACATTTAATTAGGGGTGAATCCAAATTGTAAGACTGACCCAAGAAAATATCTGGCTCGAAAGTATCAAAAGCATCAAAAGCTGAAACTTCTTTACAGTGCCAAAAAGAGGCTTCGATGCCACACTCATTAAAAGCTCTTAACCAAGACTGTCTCTGAAAGTAATGGGCATGCAGTCCATCGCTAGCAATTAAAATTTTCATTCTTTATATCCTTCATGCAGTCTATTTCAACGATAGACATATTATCTGGCTCATAAACCTTTATGGTTCCGCCTCTACTTATTATAGAGTTAATAACCTCAAAAGCCAACAGTGTTTTTGTTTCATTGGCTGCTTTTGAGCAAATTTGCCGAAGTATAGCAAACTCTTTTCCCGTTAAGAAAGCGATCTGGCACCACTTGGTGTCTAACCCGTAGGATAATATGCTCGCCTTGTCATTAACAATAGTAACTCCAACCTCTTTCTCTCTCATCTTATTCTTGTTATCTACAACAATAAATGACCTAGAAAAGTCTGCTGAGTTAATGGTTTTAATATTAAAATATAAATCCCCATGAAAGAACAAAACACTATTACTGGTTATATTGTTTACTATTAGCCTTAGGGTTTCAAAAGGCCCGGTGGTATCATGTAATTGATTTTCTACAAACCTGACGTCGCCGGGAAATTTTTTAAGTATTCTGTTTGCTTCTACCCCTATACCAACCACAATCTCTGGCTCATGAAAAACCGAATTCACTGTATCCAGCTGGTGTTGCAATAAAAACTTTGGCCCCACTTTAAGTAAGGCTCTAGGCTCATGGGACTTTATCCTACTGCCTGTTCCGGCAGATAAAATGCCGACACTGGTATTAAGAGGTTCCTTTTTTATTTTTTGTGTAAATCTACTCATCTCTAGAGTTTATCTTCTCCATATTGTCTACAAATATACCTTGTGTCATTCTCATAGATTGGTTTTGCCCTGTTTCTCTAACGAAAGACAAGGGCTGCGGAACATGAACCATCATGCAAATTCTTGAGAGTCTAAGCCATAAGTCGTAATCCTCTGTGCATCCAATAAAGCCCTGAGATGCTGGGCCATGTAAATTACTATCATAAAATTCCTTTTTTTCTGGTAGTAGTATTTCTTGTAAACATCTTTTCTTTATAACTCCAGCGCTATGGACTATACATTGTTGATGTAGCCCCCTTAGAGAGTATGGGTATTTATATTCGTATTTCTTATAATCGTTACCATCATAAGTTTTATGTATAACGTAGTCAGAGTACGTAACTCCAATATCTTCATGCTCCATAAGTTTTTCAACCTGTATAGATATTTTATTATAAGCATACATATCATCAGCATCTAGTATAGCAAAAACATCAGCCCACTCCCAAGCTTCCCAGATGGCGACGTTTCTTGCGGTGCTAGCCCCAGAATTATCAATTCTAAAAGCCGTTAATCCGTCCATCTCCCTGTGCTCAATTGGCCCCTCATAGTAAGGGGTACTTAGGGTCTTTTTTGATATTGCGTTTGCTGCAAACGTAGATATCTTCTCCCAAGAGTCATCAGAAGATCCGTCATCTAAAACAAAAACTCTGAGCTCTCCCTTGTAGTCTTGGTCTAAAGCGCTATGTATAGCTTCCAAGACAAATTCTCCATAGTTATAGTTGCTTATTATGACAGCGACTTTAGGCAGTACCATTAATGAACTCCTCCCATTCACAAATATTGTCAGGGTTATCAGAAGCCATAGCCTCAACCTTTTCGATAAAGTTAATTCTAACCTTTTCTCTAGTTTCAGGGTCTACTAGCGCCTTGTGTCCATCAAGAAACTTATATACGGCTGACTGGAATATCATGCCGTTCATTTTTTTGTATGGTTTTACAAGCACTAGACGTTTCATGTCTATGTTCATCCTATTGTCTATCTTTTCAAATAGGTTTTCAGGTATATCTTCGCCAGAGGTTGTTACAAAAATCCAGCCATTCTTAGCATGCCTAAAAGCCTCGCCCACCAGAAACAAATCCATCTGACCAACGAGACTCAATACGATATGGTATTCAGTTTCTTCAAAATCAAATTCAGTGGCAAGTAAGGCTTGAATCTCTTCGTTATATTCAACTCCCGGATTGATAACAACTATGTAGCGAGGGGTTCCGCGAGTTTGGTTCTTGATTTGTTTTATTGTATATTTAAGATCTTCTATAGTGTTGCTAGAGCTAGTATCTAAGAATACAAACATTCCAAGGCGCGGGAAAACCTCACCAAGAACTGTTTGTTTTAAATCCTTCTTCTCTTCTTTAGATAAAACCTTCTTCCATTCTTTAGGTCTATAGGCATTACAAAATCTATTAAAGACAAATTCAAACTTACCGTCTTCAGTTTTTCCGGTTTTTTCCGGGTTCAGTAGTTCCACCCTGTTTAGCTTGCAGCCGATTTGTTTTTTATTTTTATACTCGGCAAATACGCATCCCTTGCAATGTGTCTCAACTTTCATTATTGCTTCTCCTTGCTGTTATGATTGATTGCATAGTTTCACTACTGATAAATTGCTCTTCTATCCTTAGTCCCAATTCCTCCAGCCTATCTGCTATGGTCTCTATATTCAGGACGGAGGCTATCGAACCAGATGTATCAAACAGTAAGTCATTTATGTCTTGAACGCCCATTCCCATCTTGTTGTAGTGGTGACATATCATATCTATATCTTTTTCATAGATAATTATTCTGCCGTTAATCCTAAGTTTTGACATGACCTTATTCAACACAGGGCCAAGTTCAACATACGGAAAAGAGGTGAGCATTGAGTCTATAATGATTTCTGTGGCTTCTGAATCATCGACAAAAAGATCAATTGATGATATATCGCTTACCCATATATGGTTTGACTCAGAGGGTTTTCTATTAGACAATATGATTTTCATGTTTATTTCCTGTAGTTTTGTATGACGTTAAAAAATTGTTTATTCCAACTCTCAACAAATCGGTCTAGATTGAACTCATTTATAATTGTGGCTTTTGCATTGTCTCCCAATCTTCTGGCTTCGTCAGGATTGTTAAGGAGATACTCACAATGACTTCTAAGCTCATCTTTTGTGTTGCCAAGAAGACCGTTTTCTCCGTTCTGTATAATTTCGGGTATCATGCAATTGTTAGTACTAACTATAGCACATCCGCAAGCCATAGCCTCCATTAACACTGTTGGTACGGGAGAGTGAATAGATGTGTTCAGAAAGATAGAAGACTTCTTATACTCTTCTCTTAAGGCCTCAAGACTGGAAGCGGGTTCAGACAATCCGGGACTGCTGCCAAGAACTTTTATGGGAAGTTGATCGGGAGAGTTAAACCCAACTGTTTGTTGCCATAGGTTCCAGCCACAGCACCAGTCTCTGTTTGGCCAATCGTTGACTACAGATATACAGACATTTTCGCGGTCATATGAATCGCCATCACTCCAGAAATCAGTATCTATTCCATGTTCAATAAAAGAAGTAGTGCTGGATAAATTTTTCCCCCATTCCTCCATATTGTATCGAGATATAAAGCTATCATGATCGACCTCAATAGCATTAAAGCCAGCAATCTGTGAACTAACATCAAACCGAATATCTGGTAAAACGTGTGTGTGTCGCAAAATAGGTATATTGAAAAGCTGTTGAATTTGTTTGGCGGTCATAATTCTTTCGCAGCTTGTGTGGCAAAGAATTAAATCAAAGTTAACATGCCAAGGCACGATATCAATCTCTTGATAGTTTGCGGGAATTAAGCCATAGTCTGTATTCCATGTTTTTCCATGATTCATAGAATAGAAATTATGTCCTGTTTTGCATAGACCCTGTTCGTATCTTTCGTGCGTACAAAATGTCAATATATTAAGCTCATCTCCTTCATTTAAGGTAGACCTTCTCATCATAGACCTTACAGACTGTTGGCTCGCGGTACTACTCATATAACAACTCCTTTAGTTTTTTACCAATACACTTGATATCGTATTCTCTAGCCTTAGCCATAGAGTCATCTTTTTTGGCATTGTATTCTTTTGGGTTATTCTTGTAAGTCTCATAAGCCACCCTCATTATAGAGCATAGCGACTCCAAGTCTGGCTCCATCCATCTGGTAAGCGATGTATACACACTGTCCATCGAGTCTGTTGCCATATAGCATGGAGCTGGAGACGATGGAACTTTCCATCCCACACAGAAATCATCCATACCAGTATTAGCCGTATGTATAACAGGTATGCCCATAGCCATAGACTCTAGTGCCGGTATACACCAAGCCTCTCCAAAACTAGGCATAACAAAACAGTCGCACTTGCCCATCAGTGAGTGTAGGTGCCTACTTTCCAAATGCCCTGTTATAGCAATTTCTTTTCTGTAGTTCTTTCTTATTTTAAGCGCTTGCTTTACATTGTCCGAAAGGGTGTCGAAATATTTGAGCGTCTCATCGTGACTATATCCCGGTTTACTCAGCTTCAAGAACAGGTTGACAGGCTCTGACGGGTGAAACTCTGTATGAAAAGCCCGTAATAAAGTTTCAATATTTTTTCTCTTGACTATTTCTCCGACAAAGCAGAAGTTAAAGCACCCGCTAAACTCTCCTACGTTTGCGCAGTCTTCTATGTTTTGATAATCTTCCATAGGTAGACATAGCGGTGCTAACTTAACGGGGATTGTTACTCCGCTTTTCTGGGAGGCTGTTATCATCTGATTGTTAGGAACCCACGCTTCGTCAAGCAAGTTTATATGTTTGTGCCACATGGTCTCTGAAAAAGTCGCTGTTTCAGTATAGAAGATACCTATGTTTTTGAATCTTGAATTGTAAGAGTATAGCGGTGGAAGTGTGTGCTGAATGCAAACATCTACGCCCTGTTCGCTCTGACCTTCTAACTCCGCAATTCTTTGGTTGCTAGTATTGTGCGAGTCGTTAAAGGTGATAGCTCTAGGCACAACATTTACTCCAGCAGAATCTAAAGCCAATATATTATTGAGGCAAGCGTTTCCCCATCCTGTCCTGTCGTTATAGTTTCCTATATAGAGAACTTTCATCGTTGCCCTCCTTGGATTTTATTAGCCCTAATTTTTTCCCACTCGTTGTGCATCTCTCTCATTTTGGCCATATGGGTATACGCCAAGTTGACATCAAACTTACCCCAATTTCTTATGTTGTTGTTGAGGTGTGATTCATTGAAATAGAAATCAACATTTGTACTACTAGCGGTACATTTATACGTAATATCCCTCAGTGTTCTTTTCCACATATGGTTGCCAATCCAGTCTGGCCTTCGTAGAACATGACTAAAGAGGAAATCTACCTGCTCTTTGATACTAAGGTCTGGCGGGATTTCAGTAGCAGATGGCAATATTCTTGGGGCGGAAAGCCATGTCTCGGCGTGATTTCTAACTGGCGTCTTCTCAAAGTAATCTGCCCATTTGCTCGCAGTATCATCCCAGCTATATCGAGAAAGCGTGCTCTGCCTCATGTTGTAGCCCGCCTGTTTACGCTTCTCATCACTGGTGTTGTATAAGTCAGTAATGTGTTGTAGCGCTACATTATTGTCTGGAATCGCCCTATTGCACCCAGTCTCACATTCCATTTGAAGGTGGCTTACCGGAACCTTGAGGGCCCCAATATTGTCTGCAACAGACTGCATGGCAGAATAATCAACAGTAATAACAGGAACTCCTGACTGAGAGGCTTCTAATTGAGGCATGCCAAACCCTTCACTATTTGCATATTGTATATATACATCAAACAGGCTGTATATTTGCGCAAGCTCATCTCTTTCTATTTTATTGTTTATGCCAACGAGCTCTCTTGTGAAATTTGCACACTGATAGCAATGGTTGATAACGTCATTAAAAAATGAGGCATTAATATGACCGCACTTCTTGCATTTGTATGTAAATAAAACCCTATTGGTTAACCCATATTCCTGAAGCAGTTGAGGTATTTCCCACCCAATATCAGGATAAGACGTGTGGCAGTAAAGATATGCGTTGGAAGCGTCGCTGGAGTCTAGAAATTCTCTGAATGTTTTGAATAAGTCTGGAAACAGTTTTCTTCGCTGATTCCTCATTACTGTACCGAGAATAAACGAGTCTTCAGATAGCCCAAAATTTAATTTGTGTGCGGCTTTATCATGAACAATATCAAATTCTTGACTAGCACAGGGAGACGCTATATCTACAAAGTTTAAATCTTGGCACTGATCCAAGAGCACATCCCTGCCAAACTCAGAGTATGCAAACACAGCGTCTGCGCTGGCGAAAGTGTCCATCCATTGGTTGTTTTGGGGGGCGGCATCTACTGTTGGCATTATGCACCAATGAAAGAAATCTCGAAATGGCGTTCTTTGCTGGAATTCAAACATCCACCAGTCCCGTATGTCCACAACGAAGTCCGGCATAAAGTCTAGCAAGACATGATTAAAGGTATACTCACCAAACTCATATGATGGTTGTGACTTGTACTCATCCCACTCTGGACTGCCTTTTACGGGCTGGTTTGGAAATATAGTCCAATTGCAATTCTTAGCTTCTTTATTTGCCGCTGCTTGGTCTACATAACAGGCAAGCTCGGCAACCTCAAATCTAGGGTCTACACTCAGGCGAGAAAGAACCTCTTTTGTATATACAGAATACCCTGTAGGCAAGAAGTGTCCCTCTGAGCAGAAAAGTATTTTTTTACGTCTCATGTCTTCTTATTTTTCCTATTGCTGAGTATAGTAAACTATAGTATTCATTCTTTGAGAGGAAAAGCTCTCCGCAAATATCTTTTCTGGTATATCCTCTCGATTTAAAATCCAGTATTTTTCTTTCCATCGGTAACAGCTTATTCTTGTACGCGGCTAACAAACTCTGGAACTCCAGCATGTGGTGATCCTCTGTGTATTCAGACGGCGTGGCTATTTCTAGTTTTGATAGGCTCTGCCAGTCGCTCTCTTTCTTTAGAAATTTTATTAGGTGGTTTCTAACAGAGGAAAACATATAATTCCTGAGTGGGCCAATTTCAGCGTCATAATTTTTAATTGCCTGTAGGGAGCCCAAAAAAGCAACCTGAAGCAAGTCCTCAAACTCATAAGATTCAGACTGATCATTAAACTTTGTAACAAGATATATAATTACATCTAGGTTGTCGTCGATGCTCGCTTTAGTTCTGATCATTCGGTCTTTCTTTTTCGTTGAAAATCTTAAAGCTCTGTACTCTGAAATTTATTTTTTGTTTGTTTTCGCCTTGTGAGTTAGTCCATTTTTGCTGCCTAGCAGAGGCGTGGATAGCGATAATCTGGCCCTTTTTACAGATTTTATGTATGGTTGTTCCTCCACTATCCCAAGCCTCGAACTCAAAAAAATCCACTCGCTTCTTTTTATTACCCTCTTTATCTCTGCGGTATTCCTCAACGGCAAGAGAAAAGGTTACAAGCTGGGTGTTCCCAACATCCCTTATTTCAGGGTCGGCAGTAAACCTTCCCACAAAGTTACAGTTATTCATTTACAATCTCCAATAATGTATGTATATAGAAGATTATAGCCTATTATTACGCTTGAGACACTTTGTTAATGACCAAACTTGTATCTTTTTTGCTGGATACTTGACCAAAAGCAACAATTGTATTACCTTCATATAGAATTTCCTTGAATTTACCATATGTCTCAGGAAATATAACAGCAGAGTCAAGGGTTGCTGTAGAGTCTTCTACTGACAAGAAAGCCATAATCTGACCCGGATTTTTACCGTTCTTTGTGGCATATTCTCGTAGGGAGTTTATATGGATTGCTACGTTTACCTTGCCCGTTCTACCGTTAACTATCTCTTTACATGTACAATTAACCGCCGCACTTTGTATGGCATCAGTTTTGGAGAAGGTTAGCGCCACGCCCATATATTTGTTTTCTGCATCTGCAATCCAGTTAGGGTGGTCAGTAAGGTCAAACGGCGGAGACTCGATAATATTTCGGACATCAAACACTTTGATTAGTCTGTTAGAATTTATCTTTAGGTTATTTATCATGTTATCTATAGCGGCAATTATAGAATCGTCTGGATTGTAGTTATTAGACAGCCATTCTCTTTCTCTAATGGACAAGTCTCTATAGCTCTTGTATTCATAAAGAAGGGCATTTCTATGTTTAGTATTATTTTTACCATTAAAAGCGCCAACAGTAATGAGTGCCTCAATGCATGTCTTGTTTACTTTTAGACCTAAATTAAATAGAGTGTCTAACCAAGTGAACTCAGCAAAAGTTTTGCCTAGCTTTTCTTCTAGCTCTGGAACCAAATCCAACATCTTCTTGGTTTCAGCCGTACCAACACCTTTAATGTTTGTAATGCCAAAGTATATATTGCTTTCTGCCGCAGTAAAGGATGGATAGAAGTGCCCTAGTCTGGGGGGTAGGGTCTCTATGTCATATAGCTTTGCGTCAGACACAAGCTCTTTGATTTCCACCTGTTGGTCGGGCTTTCTTTCTGAGTGATTGAGGTAAGACTCAAAGAATCTCATCTTTCTGTGAACCTTACAGTATGCACTTCTGTAGGCGTTAACAGCATAAGAAACAGCATGAGATTTATTAAACGCATAGCGATTAGATTTTTCAATCCAGCCAAAAATTTCTTCCGCTATCTCTTTATTAAGACCTTCAGTGCTTGTCACTCCAGACAGGAAAGATTTTTTAACCTTTGCCATCAAGCCCGCTTTCTTCTTGCCGATAGCCTTACGGAGGTTGTCCGCTTCTTTTAGATCGAATCCAGCAAGCTGCTGGGCAATTTTCATGGACTGCTCTTGGTATACAAGAACCCCATAGGTTTCACTAAGGATTGGCTCAAGGCTCGGATGAAGATATTTGACTTCATCAATACCAGCTTTCCTATCTACGTAGTGCTGAGTCATGGACTTGCCCTCAGTAAAAGCCTTCAGGCAGCCGGGCCTAATCAATGAAATAAGAGCCGACAGCTCTTCTATGCTACGAGGCTTAACTCGCCTCGCCCAAGACCTACCAAGTTGAGACTCTAGCTGGAATACCCCTTTGGTTCTTCCGTCGCAAATCAAGTCCCACACTTTATCATCATCAAAATCGTCAATATCAAACGTAGAATTCGCCATTTGCAAATGCTTTCTCAAACTTAGTCTTCTGTGAAATGTTTCTTTGGAACTTCAGGAACTTAATAAGGATATTTGCCGTATCCTTTACGTCCTGAAGGGCGTCGTGAGCGTTCTCCTTGCTCTCTTCCGGAAAACCCATATACTCTCGCAGGAAATCCATACTAATACTCTTAAATTCCCGATTGTTTTCTGTCCAAGAGAATACCATATCCATCAAGTCGAGCTTGAAGATCGGATTGAAGATAGACTGCCGACCTCTAGTATCGGTAGTGCCGTACATCTCGCACATTCTCTGAGCAATAGGTAAGTCAAAACCAATAATATTATATCCAGCGGCTATAGGCGCAGTATAAGACGAGCCTCTGAAGTTGAACTTATTACAGAAGTCCTCAAACTTTTTCCATACTGTTTTTGGCAATGGGGCTTTAGCAAGAGCTTTTCTGTTCTTGCCAGTAATCTCTAACGCTTCCTCCTCTAGCGGGTCAACCCCAGCTTCAATAGCTTTCTTATCGTCAATGATAGGTCTAATCTCACTGTTAAAAATTCCGCCCGGCTGAATTGTTAGCTTACGCCCGTGTAGAGCGATAGCCGCAATCTGTGTTGGTTGTGTTGTGAGCGGGTTTCTAGAGCCTGTCTCAAAGTCAAACACAATTATATCTCTAAAATTCATTTAAGTGATCCTTTTAATTCAACAAACTTGTTAACAGCTTCATCTATATCTTTAAAGATTTCGCTATACTTACAACGAGGGTTATCTGAGTGTACCTGATAAGCACCAGTAACATACCCTTTATATTGTGGTAGAAAATGTCTCAAATCGCACAAACTTATGCTTTTAGATTCAATAGCGCAGCCAGAAAAAATGACTGACTTGTAATCCCGCTTAATACTCATTCTTACTCCTTAATTTCCATGATTTTACTAAGTAGGTCAATACCTAGTATATCAAATTTAACATGTCCTTGATCTTCTAAATCGCCCATTTCAAAACCGGCGATGAGATTTTTACTTTTATCTTTAACCATAGGACAAACTTTATTTAGTTTATTTGCTGATATAATAACTCCAGCAGCGTGTTTCCCTTGAGATTTTATCGTACCTTCAATGTCAATTGCTTGCTGAAAAATTGCTGCGAACGGGCCAACTAGATCATTATCACTATTTAGCTTACACCATCTATCTAGAATCTCTGGCTGATAAGCAAGTGTCCATCGGATTAGTGAACCTTCGCCGCTTTCCTCTAAGAGGTCTGAAACGTCAGCCTCGTTAGGTATGTTTTTAGTCACGTCGTTCATCTCTCCAAAAGAAACGGCGCTATTGATACGCATGATTTCCTTAAGGGCTGCTCGACCCTGTAGCTTATTGAATGTCAACATTTGGGAGACGTTATCTTCTCCGTATTTAGATTTAATATATCCAATAACTTCGTCTCGCTTTTCGGCAGGAACATCTAGGTCAATATCCGGAAGAGATACATGACCCTCAGTATTACGGCCAGCATTGTAAAATCTCTCAAAGATTAAGTCATACTTGATAGGGTCAATTTCCGTAATACCGATAAGGTATGAAATCAAACATCCGGCAGCCGACCCTCTTCCCGGGCCCGGCAACCACCCCTCAGACCTAACATAATTAACAATGTCTTGAACAATCAAAAAGTACCCAGAAAGACTAGCATCAAAAATTACACTCATCTCGTTTTTAATTCTTTTTAGGTATTCCTCTTTCTTATCTTCGCTCTTAACAACACCAGTATCCTCTAAGAGCTTCTTCCAGCCCTCTCTACAGAGCTGCTTTAAGTATTCGTCTTCGGTGTACCCTTCTGGACAATCGAACGCGGGGAGCATTGGGCTACCGAGAATATCATACTCTTCACACTGGTCAGCGATCTCTAGACTGAGCTTTATTTGTTCTTCACTATAAATCTTTTCAACTTCACTCGGGTTCGGTAGATAGTGTCCGTCACTCTTAAAGAAGGGCTTCAGGTGCTTAAACGAATCAGAAACGATTTTGTCTTTAGCCTTTTTCATGCTTGTTTTCATCCCTGAGCATAAGAGTATTCTATGTAGCTCTGCGTCTTTGGTCGCTACATAATACGCCGGTTTTTGTTTTAGGTCGTCAATACATATAAGGTTTTCGTCTAGGGACGTCTTTAACAGTTTCTTCACTACGTCGTCAGAGTACGTGTTCTTCTTAGAAACAATATCAATGAGCGCGTACCAGCCGTCTTTGTTCTTTGCTATATATGTCTTGCTCTTGTGGTTTTCAAACTCAACAGTGCACCCCATAATAGGTTTAATGCCATGCTTTTTACATTCTTTGTAAAAATTGACAGCCCCAGATATAGTGTTAATATCTGTAATAGCACAGGCCGGATAGCCGTACTCTTTACACTTAGCTGCTAGCTCATCAGGTTTCGAGAAACCTCTCTGTAGGCTAAAGTGCGTCTTGTTATTTAGTGGAACCCAAGTCATAATTCGTAAATTCTTTCAATTCTGATATAGCAACGTTGTGGCAATCTGCCCGAACAACGAACCCGTTAGACGGGTCAACCTGTCCTTTGGTTAGCTTTCGAGCTCTTTTGAAATATTCATCGTGCTCAAGCCACCCAAGAACCCACGCTCTTCCCCATCTCTTATTTTTATTTTCTATTCTAACAAATACATACCTATCGCACTTTTGCTCGGTGTTAAAGTTTGCAACAGAGCAATCATAATATGGTTTTGGCGGAGACGTACACCTTTTAGTTTTAACATCATATTTAATTCCGCTTTTTGAAACAACGTCATAATCATATGTATTACTTATTGTACCATCAATAACTACATTTGCAACCTCTTCCCCCAAAAAACCTGCAATATTTCCGTCACCCTTCATTAT
>Ga0208029_1000696_pt1 | contig 18836 bp, 13 predicted proteins | sample MalvireepMed_s12_FD_184242 | JGI IMG/M metagenome (GOLD analysis project Ga0208029, IMG submission 184242) | Marine viral communities from the Global Malaspina Expedition - Malaspina viral metaG DeepMed_s12 (SPAdes) (version 2) | ecosystem: Environmental > Aquatic > Marine > Oceanic | place... | reverse complement strand
AGTTTACTTTCACCTGCGTGTGTTATCGGCGAAGACGATAAGCTCATTGCGGTTTATGCAGGTGAACTGTCGGGAGAACAGCGCAGTTGCGTGATTGAAAGTTTATCGACGTCTCTGTCTTTACCGAGACGTATCATCGCGCTTAATGAAGTTGAATCTTTGCCACTACTGAGCAATGGTAAAGTTGATTATGCAGGTGTTTCACAGTTGGTGATGGGAGTTATTTAGCGTGTTTTCTTACCCGCCAGAGTTATTTGACCTACCCGTATACGGTTTACCCAGTACGCAAAAGCAAGCCATGCTAAATCGTGTGATGTCGCAGCTTAGTCAGCACCATTATCAGCATTGTGAAGCGTATAGGCGATTGCTAGATAGCAGGCCTTTTGATTTTGCTTCTGCTGCACATACTGAGCAATTCCCCGTTGCAGCAAGATTGTTCAAAGATTTAGCGTTAACCAGTATTCAATCGAATGACGTCTTTCGTCAAATGCGATCTTCAGGTACCAGCGGACAGGCGTCAAAGATTACTCTTGATGGAGAGTCAGCCAAACGGCAAAGCCAAGTATTAGTGAAAATCCTGCAAAGCTGGTTGGGCAAACAGCGCCGCCCCATGTTGTTAATTGATGCACCATCGACGGTAAAAAAAGCAGGCGCGATGACAGCGAGAGCGGCGGGTCTTCAAGGTTTATCGTTTTTTGGGCGACACCACTGTTATGCATTAAACGAAAATATGGAACTGGATATTGAAAAGGTTCGCGACTTTTTTTCTAAGTACGGCAAACAGCCTGTTTTGATTTTTGGTTTTACCTTTATTGTTTGGCAGACATTTATTCAAGCATTAGCACAGCAGAACATAAATTTTGACTTTGCGGATGCTATTCTCATTCACGGCGGTGGTTGGAAGAAAATGCAAGACCAGGCGGTAACTGACGGTATATTTAAAGCATCTATTTATAAAACCTTAGGCAACGTGAGTGTTCATGATTACTATGGAATGGTAGAGCAAACTGGTACCATATACATGCAATGTGAGAAGGGGTTTCTCCATACACCCGTTTGGTCGGACGTTCTTATTCGTAGCCCACAAGACTTAAGCCTTCTCGAACACGGCGAAGCAGGGTTAATTCAAGTCAATTCTGTGTTACCTACCAGCTATCCTGGACATTGCATTTTAACAGAAGATCTGGGCACTGTTTTCGGTGAAGATGACTGTGAATGTGGACGGTTAGGAAAGTACTTCAAAGTCCATGGGCGGGTACCAAAAGCGCAAGTGAAGGGTTGCAGTGATACATTTAGTTAACTTAAATCAAGCGCAGGTTGATTGGCATATTCAACCTAGCAACAGGTTTTTCGAGGAAGCCCCGGTTTTACATGAAGATATATTTGATTCTGTTTCGGGTTTTTCTGCTTATCTTTTTAAACAAGTCGAAAGTAAACAATACCCCGAAATTGTGTCGCTAGCATTTTGGTTTCGTCACGCTCACCTCAAGCAGGTTTTGGGCGAATCTAAGAGCGATATCAGTCAAAAAAACGTGAATAGGGTATTTCATATCGCACCGGCCAACGTCGATACAGTATTTATGTATTCTTTACTGTTATCAGTGCTATGTGGCAATAAGAATATCGTCCGTATTAGTCAACGGAGTGGCGATGTCACAAAGTTCTTGGTGGCGCATCTTAGTCAATACATGAGATCGCCAAAAGGCGCTGCACTTGTCTCACTCATCAGTGTCATTGAGTATGATGCGCAACACCAACATGTCACAGAGCAACTTAGTCACTGGTGTGGCTTACGGGTGGTTTGGGGAGGAGATAGCGCGATAGCTTCCGTTTCCAAGATTGCACCCAAAACGCCACAGATATGTTTTCCAGATCGCTATTCCGTCGCCGTATTGCAATTGGACAACGAGTCTAACGTTGCTAGTATCGCCAATGCATTTTTAGCTGATTTACTGCCTTTTACCCAACAGGCGTGTTCGTCGCCTAAGGCACTTTATTGGCTTAACACGAGTAATATCAATCAAGAAAAATTTTGGCAGCAGATTGAGTTATCTTTAGCATCTGCGACACATCAATTTGGCATCAGTCACAAGGTAGAACAACATCTTCTTCTTCAGCGGTTAATCAGCAGCTTTGGAATAGCACTGGTCGACGGTTCTGGCAATAAACTTGCTACGTTTGCTCGACCAATGAATATAGGGCCCATCGCTCGGTGTAAGGTCAAAACCTTGACACCTAATGTGCTAGCGAACCATAGCGGATATGGCTTGGTGATAGAAAAAGAAATTGAATCTGTGGATGAAATTGATTGTTCGTCAAAGTTGCAAACCATAAGTTATAGAACATTGAATGAGTGGCATAGCCCGCGAGGCGAATTTAAGCGGGCGGTACCTATGGGCAAGGCGCTAGAATTTGCGCCAGTGTGGGACGGCGTGGATTTACTTCAATCCTTTAGTCAATAATAGTGTTACAAATCGAGGTAATAGGATGTTAAAGGATATCCGTATTCATCTGGCGGCAGAGGATACTGCGCAAGAGCAACTAGAACAAGCACTCTCCAAACATATTGTGGGTAATCATCGCAATAGTATTTTAGCTTTTGCTCGCCACATTCCTTCACTATTGCCTGAGGTGCAAAAGGTATCAACACAGAATATTTCACTGTTTGCGAATAAAGAGGGTGAGTTTAATATTGTCGACTATGCTACTGGAAGAACTGTCTACGGCTTACATCCACAATCTGAGATCCTCAATCAATACCAAGCAATTAAACAACACGCGCCTTTCATGGCGTTAAGTGGTGATGAAAATGACAGTGAACAAATTACGGACGAAGAGCTAGCATTAATATCAGAATTAAAGAAATTACCAAGTTATAAACAGCATATGCGTTATGCACCTCTACCTAATGATATCAATGTTATGGTCGTTATGGGTCTGGGACTTGGGTACCACATTGAAGCGCTAGTAGAGCACCATTGTATTCGTCACTTAGTTATATATGAACCAGAGTTGCAATACTTTCAATGTTCTATTCTTGCTCTCAACTGGCAGCGGCTATTGCAAACAATGGAGTCTAAGGGAACCGCTGTATATTTGCTTATTGAAAAGGATGGCCGAGACTTAGTTGAAAATATAAACGAACTGTGCCAGCAATTTGATATTGATGGCTTTTACTTCTACAAACATTACAACCACGCGATATTCGACCGAATAGATGCTAGCTTGAAGCGTAAATCCTGGTGTGACTTGTCTAAAGAGGGAATGAGTTTAGCGCCAGATAGTAACCCTAACCTCTTTCTACCAATATGGACAGAAAGTCTCGAACTGCAAAATATGCGGTCAGTAGATAAGTCGAATTTACTGTTCAAACAAAACTTAATTGCATTTAAAGAGTATTTTCCAGATATTTATCAAAAGTTCTCGGATTATACGCCCGTCTCATGGCTGCCTATAGTCGACCAACATGATGATGTTCATCTTATCCAGAAACATTCATTGATTCCCTTTGCCGGGCAATCGCCAAAATATGACGCTACAGAAAATTTCAAGCACTTTGAAAAATTTCCCCAGAAAGACGGACTCATTCTTGGATATAAAGGCAAAAAGTTAAAGCATTATAAGCATTATCAGTTTGTTGAAGAGTCTGAATCTCTGCTTCAGGGTATTTCAGAAGAAGTCGGTCAGCTACCAGAAACCGTAAAATCGTTAATTATGTTCGGCGTCGGTCTAGGTTATCAACTCGATGCACTTTATCGAGAAAAAAATGTCGAGAAGTTGTTTTTATGTGAACCGAACAAGGACTTTTTTTACGCCTCGTTATATGCCATCGATTGGCAGGCCATTTTAACGAAGGTAGATCGTGATAACTGTCGAATTTATATTAATATAGGCGATGATGGTTCGCATTTGTTTAGAGATTTATTAGATCAGTTTTACTCAGTAGGGCCCTACATACTCGCGAGTACTTATTTTTATCAGTCATACTACAATGCGCACTTAGTTGAATCGCTAGCTCAACTTCGTGAGCAGTTACAAATCGTCATTTCAATGGGCGAATATTTTGATCATTCACTCTATGGGATTTCTCATACCATTGAAGCGATAAGCCGCGGTTACCCATTATTAACACGTAACCCAGATAAAAAACTGAGTATAAGTAACAAGGAAACGCCAGTTTTCATTGTTGGCAATGGCCCATCACTGGACGATTGCATCGACGCTATTAAGGCGTCGCAAGGAAAGGCGATTGTGGTTTCATGTGGTACTGCACTTATGACGTTGTACAAAAACGACATCATTCCAGATTTTCATGCAGAAATAGAGCAGAATAGGTCCACATTTGACTGGGTGAGTCGGATTGGTGATTTTGAATTCTTACAACAAGTCAGCCTTATCAGTTGTAACGGAATTCATCCAGATACCTGTCGTTTGTTCAAAGATGTGTTTATTGCATTTAAAGCAGGCGAATCGTCGACCATCGCATCATTAAACCTCTTTGGTAGCGAGAACTATGAAGAGTTAGAATACGCGTTTCCTACGGTTTCCAACTTTGCGCTCAACCTTTTCACGGCAATGGGTTTTAACCAAATCTACTTACTGGGTGTTGACCTCGGCTTTGCCGAAAAAAACAAGCATCATTCAGTTCAATCTGGCTACTATGGGAATGATGGAAAAGAAATATATGATTACAACGAAAGGAATAACACTTCGTTTGTCGTACCGGGTAATTTCCAACAGACTGTATTTACAAAGCATGAATTTAAGGTGTCTAAAGATATATTAGAACAAACCTTATCGAGTACATCCATTGATTGTTTTAACTGTAGTAACGGAGCGCGAATCAATGGAGCGATGCCACTCAAAGTTGATGACATATTGTTAGTTAACCCTGACAATAGTGCCTTAGAAGTACTTGAAACAATCAAAAATAGAGTGTTTATTCCTATTTCTAATCATGAGACTTGTATCACACGCTTCTTCTCAAAGTTTAGGCAAGAGTTGTTATCCACAGAGTTTGATAATTTGATTGCATTGATTAACGAGCCTGTCACTTCGATTGAAGATATTAATGCACTAATTGAAAAGCAGAAGAACTTGGTTTTTCAATCCTATGGCAGTGGTTCTTCATTACTTTTCTATCTTCTTTTTGGAAGTATGAACTACTGTAATGTCATGCTGAGTAAATGCGAATTTATTAGAGATGAAAAGGCTTCGCTAACTTATGCAGAGCAGCTACTGAAACGTTGGGTGGCTTTTCTAGAGAGAGCAAACTTCGCTGGGTTAAATTTGCGTTCTTGCATGGATACAGCAGCATCGCTTGCAGGTGACAGGCAAAGAAAATATTTGAAGCTGTTCAACAGAAAAACTCTCTATGTAACCAACCTTTATCAGGATGTTGTCTTCAATCGATTAAATGCTCAGCTTTTTAGTCAAAATATTATCGATATTAAAGCCTTTGATATTAATGACGTCGAGTACTGTACGAACTACACAGACGTAAGGTTCGCGTTTTGGGTTGAGAGTCAACAGCAGGTAGACGACCTAATTGCAGCACTGAATAAAAGTACAATATCCCAAAGTCATGTGTTTTGGTTCGGAAGGGATGTAGCTCACTTAGACATCACCGCTCTGCGCTATACTAGTAGTCTTGTCTTACACCCTGAATTTATCTACGGCCGCAGTGGCGTGGAGCAAATAATAGAAGGGGAAGCGCCATTTTGGGTAGAAGAAAGGTTAGCTCATGTAGCTTTAAAATTTGATTTTACTGTCACCTATTCTCGAATTGTCGTGCCAAAATTAGGGCTTAGGAACCGAAATAGTTGTGAGCATACTCTGACAGCGTTTTATAATAAGGTAATAAGCGGAACAAGGGCGTTTACGAGCTTTCTCGACTTTGGCAGTTACTTGGTCTTTGCAACTGATGAAGAGTTAAAAGCGAATTTGATTGATATGGCTGGCAATCGAGGTGGCTTTTACAGAAAATCTGATTTGTCTATCGACCTACTATCCACTGAAATTAACGATGAGCTTATGGCATCGCTAAATCAAGCCAGCTTACTCGGCAAGATAGGTCAGCGTTATCTTCCCTAGCATATGAGTCATTCTATGTAGAATGCAGAAGGAAAAGTAAAGTTTTTTTCACCGGCGTCGATAGCTTGTTAGATCTCGGTACGCATTCAGGCGCTGCCTTTTTGCCGTGTGTTCAGACGAACTTACAATAGCTGTTAAACTGGAGAACATGAGTTTGCTATCTCTATCGGATATATTTGGTATGAGTGTTACGTTTATCTTGTATATCGTTTTGGCGAGTAGCCTCCTTACTTTGAATAAAAGAGTCCGTGCCCGCCGCGGAGCTTTGTCCAGTGTGCTTAACTTTAACGATATAAAAATTCTTATTCTGTCGTCGCTTATTGTGAGTTGTGTTTTGGCCGCATTGCCTTGGTTTGCTGTCAAGGTAGTGATCTGTACTTTCTTCTTCCTGTATGGTGTTTTAATTTGGTTGGATGCGCTGCTATTCGTGCAATATCGTATTGAAATCAATAGGCAAAGCATGGCGTGGTTCTTCACCGGAAGTAAGGGGATTGCCAAGGGACTACCACACCTCTTTTCGTTGGTTAAGCATGCACCATGGATTATGTTGATACCGCTCTTGTGGGCAGCTACACAAGCTTTAGTGCTATCTAATCTATCGTTGTCATCAAGCGCTGTTTCAGTTGGGACTGCGCTCAATGTAACAGTAATCGCGAGTGCGATTGTTGTAGCAGTGTTGGCGCTAAGTATTTGGCAAGCAATGTGTTGCCCCACCAATCAGTTTTTCACTGCGCCCAGCCTATTGCTAAATATAGTCTCAGATGACAAGTTTGAGGGCAACGAAGATTTAGTATTGGATAAATGCCATCAGCCTTTTGTTCATCCCACTACCGATGTGGGCTATGCAAGTGACATAGCTGGGATATGTGAAGGAGCCAATATTATTTTAATCACTCTTGAGTCATTGGGAAATTACCTTCAAGACGAGGGAAAAGAAGGTATACGCTCAAGGTTGAGAGAACGATTTAAACATCATAGTTGGAACGGGAAAAAACATTTTTGTTTATGCCCTAATACCACAGTCTCAACCAACCAAATATATACAGGGGCTTATTCTAATAACCCTTACAATAAGTTAGACAGTCTCTACCCTGGTGTAGAGCCTAAGCACTTGAAAAACCTAAAGCAACATGGTTATACGACGATGTTTTTAGACAGTGCTGATATTGAGTTATATGATTACTATAAACTGCTCGATAGGATTGGTTTTGACTATGTATGGGGAACAAATGACATGCATGGGAATGACCGAAAAGCTGATTATCGATTATGGAATATGGTCGACGCCGTCGCTGATGCCGCCCAAGATGGACCTTTCTTCCTTCATATTATTAATGACCAATCTCATATGCCCTACGAAACGGTGGATAATAAAAGGTTTAATCGTCACAAAGGTAAAGATGCAAAGTCGCAGTATATGAATGCTGTTGAGGAAGCAGACTATATTATTGATGAATTCTTGAATCGGCTTGCTGAAAAAGTAGATATGTCAAACACCCTATTAGTATTTACTGGCGATCATGGTGAATCGTTTGGTGAATATGGCTATAGTTTTCATAGTAATTCGGTTATTTATCCTCAAATGCAAGTCCCCTTTTTTCTTACTCACCCACATCTAACCTCTAAAGAAATTGAGCACTCATGTCATTTCGACCTGTTTCCCACTTTCTTTGATTTACTCGGTATTTCAACCGATTATCCACATTTAGGGGCAACGTTGGCTGATGACTCAAGAGCGTTTGCGTACTTATTTCATTCGGCAACGTTGAAAGGGAATACTCCTGCGAATTTCGGTTTCTTATTTAATGACGAGTTATTCTGGGTCGATCGCCTGTTTAATCAGGTAAAACGTGTGCAAGATGGAAAGTGCTCCTCTATCACATTGGACGAAGAACGAGAATATATTTGTTCTCTACTTCAACAGATGTTGAAACAGCGAGCGATAATGCAGTGAATGGCACAAGAGTAGATGACAATTTATTCAAGGGTTGCAGTGCGATTTTAACTAAGGTGTTGCGTTACGTCAGCAATGCCAATTTAAGGTGATGGGCAATTAATGAACTCTCCTCAAACTTTACCCATGGTATTTTGCATCGATGATAATTTTGCCCCTCATCTTGCCGCGCTATTAACGAGTATTATTGCCAATACTCAATCCGGTAACTCATTTATCTTTTATGTGTTTTCTGCTGAGTTATCTGAAGAAAATAAGATGAAACTCAAACACACCGTGGGAGAAAATCATCACATCGCGTTTAACTACATAAACGCTAAACAATTTGAAAATTCCCAAGTCAGCCAGTGTTTCTCTAGTCGTCTATCTATTGTTACGTACTTCAGAATATTAATTCCTGAAGTCCTTAAAGAGCTTCAAACAAAAGTGCTTTTCATGGATGCGGATATGATAGTGAACACTGATTTAGCGGAGTTATTTGCTATCGATCTAAATGGTCAAGTCGCAGGTGTCGTGAAAGATTCTTTGGTTGAAAAATCCACCCATGCACAAAGTTTAGGTATTGCGGCAGAATCCTATTTTAACGCGGGTCTAATCATGATGGACTTGCCTGCTTGGCGTCAAAAAGAAATTAGCCGAAAAGCCATGGAGCTGATCAATCTAGGGAAGAACTTTAAATTTAACGATCAAGATATTCTTAATATTACGTTAGAACGTAATTTGCATTTTTTAGATGATGCTTGGAATGTCCAGCAATCTAGCTTAGAACGCTTTACAGTTGTTAAAGATGCCAAGGCTATTCATTACAATGGCGCGGAAAAGCCTTGGCAATTTGCGAGTATTCATCCGTTTACGCAATTGTACCTCCATTACAAAGGGCTATCACCTTATGCAGATACACCTCTTGTCCATTTCTTGGATGAACATGACAAAAGGTTAATTGAACGTATTTTTCAAACACAGTCTACCCATATTTACATTTATGGCGCGGGACAAAAGGGGCGTAGGTTGGCCAGTTACCTGCAAACAGAAGCTCCTGAAATTAGCATTGTTGGCATGATTGATAGCTCCCCTCAAATGACTGTTTTTAATGGGGTTCAGGTGTCTAGTACTTTACCTCGGTTGAAAAATGAAGTTATCGTCGTGGCATCTTTTGCGTATGCAGATGAAATCGTAGAGCAACTCATGCAACGTTCAGTTCCACTTAATAGAATCATTGCCTTATGTGACAGGGTGTAGGGGAAGTTTCTATGTCAAAAGCTCCCACATTATCCATCATAGTCCCTTGTTATAATCACGCACGTTTTTTACCAGAACGGCTTAAATCGATTTCTGAGCAAAGCTTTAGCGATTTCGAAATTATTCTGCTTGATGATGCTAGCACTGATAATAGTCAGAATGTGTTACGAGCTTATGCAGGTCAAGAAATGCGGGTTTCTGCAACCTTGTTTAATGACGAGAACGGTGGTTGTGTTAACGAGCAGTGGCGAAAAGGCGTTCGTATTGCTAAAGGCGACTTTATTTGGATAGCTGAGAGTGATGATGTAGCGGCCCCAGACTTTTTACAGGTGCTTTTAAAGCAATTCAAATCCTTTCCGGAAGTAGGGATGGCTTACTGCGACTCTATGATTATTGATGATTCAGGTAAACAACACGGAGGTTATGACTATTCCCACTCTGAATACCAAAATCGTTGGCAGGGGGATTTTGTACTCGACGGTAAAACCTTTATTAAAGAGCATTTGGTATTTAGAAATGTCATTCCGAATGCAAGTGCTGTTGTGTTTAAAAAGGAAAACTTAAAAGCTGCATTAATGCAGAGCAATATGAAATATTGTGCAGACTACTATTGCTATACACGGTTGTTATCTACCTCTGCCATTGCTTATGTGTCGAAGCCGTTAAACTTTTTTCGGGCGCATATTCATACTACCCGATGGCATAGCCAACAAAGTTACGCCACGGCGGTTAGAGAAAAGAGTACTATTCTTAAAGAAATAAAGCAGTTAAATATACCGCAAAGTACTGAAAATTTAGTAAAGTCATACCGCTGGCTATTTAAGCATCGTCATAAGTTTAAACGCCTAGGCAATTTGTTTACTGAATTACGCGCGAGAGTCGACTCCACCGATAAGGTTGCGCTGTATGGGTTTAATGATATTAGTGAATACGTATTAGAGACGTTTTCTCCCCATATACAATTTTCTGTGATTATTGATAAAAAAAGATCAGTTGCTGATAAAAAGGGAATTCCTATCAAGACCCTCTCTACGTCACTACTTGCCGATATTGATGTTGTTGTTGTCTGTTCGTTTAATTTCAAAGAAGAGATGTGTTCAAACCTAAATGCACAAGGGTTCAAAGGGCGAGTTATAACGGTTTAATGCTCGTTTACCACCATAAAAATGTCCACATTTTCAAAGGTCCTGTATGTCTGAAAATCAATTAGTTGTGGTGTTAGGAATGCATAGGTCAGGGACAAGCTTAGTGGCCAGCCTCGTTGAGACCATGGGCTTTTCCTGTGGAGAACATCCCATGCAGCCGAGTAAGGACAATCCTAACGGGTATTGGGAAGATGAGTTAATCGTCGATATTAATGAAAAACTACTTCATTCTTTAGGTTATCAATGGTGTTCTCTAACTTGGCTGAATTTAGCTGCCCTTAGGCAAAGCAAACTGTATGAGGTTTTGCGACAAAAAGCAGTGAGTTATCTTCAAAAGTTGCTCGCTAAAAATAAAAAGGTTTCTCTTAAAGATCCCAGAATGTGTATTTTGCTGCCTTTCTGGCTGGAAGTTTTCAAAGAGCTTGATGCTGATATAAAAGTGGTGCTGGTAAAACGTCACGCACACTCCATCGCTAAGTCCCTTCTGACAAGAGATCAATTTGATAATGAATATGCATCACAACTCATCTATTTGCACTGGGCGGCCGTAGCCCGCTTTTTACCTAAAACTTACCCACGTATTTTAATTAATTATGAAGAGGTTCGACGGGATGAAAATGGCATTCGAAAGTCCTTAATGTCGTTTCTTGATGTTGAATCTAGTGTGCCTTCAAATTTATTTGAAGAAAAATTGGAGCACCATGCAACTTCGTTTAATGAAGCTAGCGCCTCCGGTTTTACATGGCAACAAGATATGCTGATGGATTTTCCTAACGCCAACGTTGATGAAGATAGAATCAAGTCACTGGCTACTTTTTATCACGCGTTAAATGCCGCCTATGGTAGACGCAATCATCGTCAGCACGTGATTAATGAAATTAAAAACTTTGCCGATAACTATAAAACGAAAAAAGTTATCTTGTACGGTGCGAGTGAGCTTGCCTCTATTTTGATAGGGCAGCTATCGGATGCCATTGTGCTAGCTGTGGACCATGCTGCGTCTGAAGACCATCAAATAGCGCGCCTTGGTAAACGCTTTTATGCTCCTCACTTAATTAAAGAAACCGAGCATGATGTGATTGTTGTCGCGGTGACGGGGCGAAAAGACGAGCTTATTCATTTTTTGTCTGGCTACACCAGTCAACCGATTACTTTTGCAGAAGAGTGTTTGTTTTAAGTTACGGTTTAAGACTGAGTTGGTTGGAGCTAGGTTGTAAAACGTCATGTGTTCAACGCAGTCGTCAAGGCATTAATATAATATGATGAATCCACTAATGAATTTTGAGCCTAAGTTAGAACGTTCCAATCCTGGGTATGACTGGATCCTCAATGAAATCGCCACATTAAAACCCTTTTACTTTCTAAAGCTCAATCATGGCTTTTGGGAGAGACTCGTACAAATTCAAAAGTTAGGTTATGAGTTAGCGGATATTGGCACTCTGGAACCTAATGAAATATCTGAAATTGAAAAAAAAGTAAATGCAGAGGGTATTGGCTTTTTTTCTGAAGGTTTTTTGGATGAACTCTTAGATTTATTTAATAACTATCAATTTCATTCACACTCATTTATCTTTGTGAGCTCATTACAACCGTGGCCGCTCTCAGATAGAGTAGAAGGGACTCCTTTACAGTCGTCTTCCAAATGTATGAGCCTAATATCACAGTACGTACCTGCTGAACTAATTGAAGAAAGTAGTCATAAAGGCTTTACGGGCTACGAGTTTAAGAAAGCAATAATAGATAACGATCTCACTCGTTTCTTTCAAGTCATAAATTCAAGAAAAGTGATTGTGTTATGTAATCAACGGAATCGCGCAATTTTTGATCATTTGATGATGGAGGAGATTTCTTTCATCCTTGTTCACGAGCGTCAAGCAAGGTTGAAAAGGCATGAGCTATTTGACGAGCTTATTGAAGAAGTTGGGCAAAGTGATGGTGAACCACCCATCGTTGTCTCAATGGTAGGCGGGGCACTCGCAACTTGGCTAGGCTTTAAGTTAAATGAGCACCAAGCCAACTGCCAATATATAGACGTAGGTGCTGCTTTTTATGCGTTTGTGGAAGGTGATGCGGGTAAGCGGGGTTGGATGAAAGCCTACGCGTCGCAATTATCTAACGCTATAAATAGTATGAACTTGCCTCCCGAGATTACGCGATTATATTCACCTGATAAAAGCGGGCTATCCAACCAAGTTATAGCATTAGCCAACTCAAATGGCGTTAATGAACCGCATAACCCCTCTATCGACGCCAGGAACGGAAACAGTTGTATTGAGCAAGTCGGTTTTATAGAAAATAAAACTCACAATTTTAATAGACTTGCAGCCTATCTCGATATGTCGGCAAATATTAATCATTATGTGAATGGTAGTCGGGTAGTGAATCTACTAGAAAATGCATTTCACTTGGCATTGGCGTTACCAGCAAGCAGACATGTTGTAGCAGTGAATAGTAGAGCCTCAGCACTTTACTTAGCAGCGGAGGTAAATCAGGTTGTTGCAGGTAAATCAAATTTTCGTTGGCTCACATCTGAATTTAGCTTTGTTCCTGCGGGAAGAGGTACTATAGGGACTCCTGTCTTAGCGCCCTGTGATGGTGAAGGGAGACTAGATCTTAACGCGTTAGCAAACATCCCTGCAGACACGTACGATGGTGTTATCTACACAAACCTTTTTGCACAGCATTCAAACTGGACTGATTTATTTTCTTGGTGCCAAGCAAATGAAAAAGCCATGATAGTTGATAATTCAACAGGGTTGTTTGATCGTCCAGCCGTTAACCTTCAAGCAAAATCTCCTATTGAAATTATATCATGCGATCACACCATGCCATGGGGTGTTGGAGAGGGAGGAATACTTATTTGCAACGAGGAAGAAGCATATATAGCGCGAAAACTGGCGAATACTGGTACTAGTTTTAATGAAAAAGAATCTACGCTGGCCAATTTAGGAGCAAATTATAGATTAAGTGATTTGGCTGCTAGCGCAATTCTTTGTCGGTTAGAAACATTTGAAAGTTGGTCTTTTTTCTATAAGTCACAAGAGCGGAGAGTGAAGTCGTTAGTCATTGATTCTGAACTACCTCTCACCCCTTTAAAAGGACAAACGGAGCCTCGTTCGGTGCTAGCCTTCACACCGTTTATCAGCAAATTTGCAGTTTCTATAATCGGTAGTGGAGACAGGAATCTTTTTCAAAAATACTGTAAGCCGATAGTAGCAAAGCACCAAAGGCGTTATAGCGGTTCTAAAGCGAGAAGGTTATATGACCATTTAGTCTGTATTTCGAATAATCCATTCAATCGCAATATTAGCAACGAAGATTATTCAAACTTGTTAAAGTCTTCACTTATTTTTCAAAAAGATTGAGTGACATTAAATGGGTTCATTCACAATGAAAAAAACAGAATACGCCACTTTCAGTTACGATGAGCATGCAAGAAAATGCGGTGCTACAGATTTCTCTAAACAAGTGTTGAGAACAGTAAATGGAGAGCCGATTAAAAAGGAACAAATTGAGGTCATAATTAAACTCATTTCCACGTCTTTAGCTATTAAACACTCTGATGCCCTCTTGGATATCGCCTGTGGCAATGGTCATCTAGCCCATTTCCTATTCGAACAATGTTTGTCTTACAAAGGGGTTGATATATCAGAATATTTAATAGAGGTCGCGCTTAGTAATTTTCAATCAAGTGACATGATATGTTTTGAAGCAAATTCAGCGGATGATTACGTGAAAACGGAGCCCAACCCAGAGCGTTTCACAAAAGTGAATTGTTTCGGTTCACTTCAATATCTAACAAATGAAGAGGTTTCAGTAGTTTTGAGAACTATTCACTCGCGCTTTGTTAACGTTGAAAAAGTTTTTCTTGGAAATATTCCGGATAAAACTAGCTACACTTCCTTTTACAAAGACAGAGAGCCAACTGAAACAGAACTGAATGACAATAACACAGCCATCGGTAAGTGGCGGACGAAATCAGAACTAGGTCGTTTGGCAAATGAAGCAGGTTGGCAGGTAGAATTTACCGCCATGCCGGCGGATTTCTATGCTAAACATTACCGTTTTAACGCAGTTTTAACTAGGTAGTCGAGAATGGAACAGGTTATTTGGATTTCTGGCATGCCACGGTCAGGAACCACTTGGTTATCGCAAATTTTTGCATCGTCACCTGACGTTAGACTCAAATTTTGCCCTTTGTTTTCTTACGAATTTAAAAATGCGCTTACAGAGCAGAGCACTGCAGAGGAGTGGCGTGAACTTTTCGCTGCTGTGTATACGAAAAAATCCGAATATCTTGATCAACATTACCTCCGGCGAGACGGCCTCGTACCTGAATTTAAAGACAAGAACCAATTTCCTTCTCACTTAGTCATCAAATCGACGAGGTTTCATCAATTAACCGAAAAAATATTAGCGCTCAATCCGGATTTACGGTTTATCCATATTGTCAGAGACCCGAGAGCCAGTATCTATTCTTGGATAAGTAACCCATATGAGTTTCCATCTGATGCAGACGTCAATGTTGAATGGAAAACAGGGCGATGCAGAAAGCAAGGGGTCGGTGAGTTTTGGGGCTTCGAAGATTGGTACGATACAACAAAACAGGCATTGGAAATGCAAATTAAATTCAAAGAGCGATTTGTTGTCGTCAAATATGAAGAGTTAAAAAGCTCACCATTAAAGACTATCGAACAGCTTTTCAGCTTTAGTGGGCTTGAAGTAACAGAGCAAACCAGAGATTTTATCCGACTGTCACAGTCCCGAACAGCACATAATAGTAATAAAAGGTCTGTGTACAAAGATCCACAAATAGTTGAAAGTTGGCGATCTGCATTAGATAGGAACATAGCCAATACGATTGCAGCGCAAGTTAAGAATAGTGAACTTTCACAATTTCTTGATGGTTAAAGGTGGCGCATGAATAAAAAAACTAGCGAAGAATTAGCAGTATTTGGTGGTAGACCGATTTTTGAAGAATTTAAATCTACATCAAACTTACTTAAACCTGATGTTGAGAAGTTTTTGAGCTACTCGAAAACCTTCTATGCAAAGAAGCATTACACAAATAATGGGCCTAATGTACGTTTACTAGAGTCGCGTTTGGCAAGTTTTCACAATACAAAGCATTGTGTTTCATTTTCAAGTGGTTTTTGGGCGTTAGCACTCGCGATAAAGGTACTTGCTAAACGGGGTAAAACTGAAGTTATTTTGCCATCGCTCACGTACAGACGAATGACTGATATGATTGCTTGGCTAGGCTTAACGCCACACTTTTGTGAGGTTAATGAAGAGACGCTCGCTATGTGTCCTTCCTCGGTAAAATCCTGTGTGAACGAAAATACTGCGGTTATTTTGGGAGTACATCCCATTGTTAATTGCAGTGACGTCGAATCATTAGAATTAATCGCGAATGAATGTGAGATACCCTTGGTTTTTGATTCTGTAGAATCGGTATATGAGAGTATCGATGCTGGGAAAATAGGCGCCTTTGGGGAGGCAGAGTGCTTTTCACTGCATGCATGCAAACTATTTAACGGATTTGGCGGAGGCTATTTAACAACAAATAATAGCGAGCTAGCCAAGCAATTAAGTTCAATGAGAACGTTTGGTTTTGTGGGCCCAGATAATATTGAATATAGCCACGGTGTTAATGCAAAGCTCAATGAGATGCACGCTTGTATGGCGCTAGCAAGCTTAGATGATATAGACGCGCAAGTAGCAGATAACAAGGCAAGGTACTATCAATATCGTAAGGGCTTGGCGTCGCTTAAAGGCTTTTCGCTGCTAGAATTTGACGAGGTATTCGATTCAGGCTTTAAAAATATCGTTGCACGAATCAATGATGCTTGGCCTTTCACACGGGATGAAACTGTACGTATATTAAATGCAGAAGGCGTGTTGGCTAGAGCACATTACGACCCTCCACTACACACTAAACTCAACGACAATGAATATATTGCTTGTGACCTTTCGCTAACAGAATCTCTTGCAACACAATTTATAAATTTACCCTGTGGCCAGAAAGTAAGTTGTGATGACATTGACCAAATCGTCGATTTACTTAGTTTTATTGAAAAACATGCCGATCAGATTAAACAATTAATGCCTAGGATGACCGAACATGACTAAAGTTGAGGAGATCGTAAGCCATTTACCCATACAACCATTAGACGAACCTATCCCTGTAGGGCAATTGTACTTCCCAGACTGGTGTGATTATGAACAGGCGATGAGAGGAATCTTTGAGCGTGAGTATTATAATAATAATGGCCCGCTCGTTACGGCATTAGAAAGCCAGCTTGAAAATTTCCTCAATGTAAAACACGCTATCTGCGTTAGCAATGCAACACATGGCTTGATGATTGCGGCTCAAGCAATGGAGCTTACAGGGAAAGTGATTTTACCTGCCCATACTTTTATTGCCAGTGCACAGTCTCTGTTGTGGTGTGGCCTAACGCCCGTTTTTTGCGATGTGCAAAAAGATGGTCATCATATAGATTCTACTAAGTTAGAAGCTCTCATTACTGATGACGTTTCTGCGATTATGGCTGTGAACTTATGGGGTGGAGCCGCTGATATTGATGCATTAGAAAAAATTGCGTCCAAGCATGATATAAAGCTTTATTTCGATTCTGCACAGGCATTTGGTTGCGAGTACCAAGGCAAGAAAGTGGGTGGATTTGGAGACCTAGAAGTATTTTCACTGCACGCAACGAAAGTTTTGAGTGCCGGTGAAGGTGGGTTAATTTGCACCAATAATGATGAACTCGCAAACAAGATCCGTTCAATACGCCCTAGTTATGGCAATTTTGAGAAAGTAGCAATAGAAAAGGTGGCGAACTCAAGAATGTCTGAAGCCCAAGCTGCTGTGGCATTGTTGAATCTTAAAAGCTATAAAGATTATCAACGTAATAATGAAAACATTTACAACCTCTATTCCAAACGGTTGTCTAGTATTCCTGGTATATCCATTGTTAACCCTGAAGGCGTGACCCTCTCAAATTTTCAAAGTTTAGTCTGCAGTGTGGATGAAGAAAAATTTGGATGTTCACGAGATGATTTACTGAACATTTTAAAACATTTCAGTGTGTTGGCTCGACGTTACTTTTACCCTGGGGTGCATAAAACGGTAGATTTCGAGCATTACGGTTATAAACTCCCTAATACTGATCGTTTAAGCAATGTTGCAATACAATTACCAATTGGTGCCCAAGTAGAGAAAGATGTGGTGAATTTTATTTGCGATGTCATAGCACAAACACATGAGAAGTCTCTTTGTCACGGGTAGTTATGAAAATTGGAATAATGCAGCCTTATTTTTTTCCTTACTTGGGGCATTTCGCATTAATTGATGCGGTTGACAAGTGGGTTGTTTTTGATGTTACTCAATATACTCCGAAAAGTTGGATGAATAGAAATCGGATTTTACATCCGAAATCTGGGTGGAATTATGTCACCTTGCCGCTAGAAAAGTCGTCTATCAGTCTTAGTAGCTGTGACGTGTACGTGAGAGATATTGACAAGGTTAAAGCAACTATTTTGGGAAAAATTTCTCACTACAAGAAACAAGCACCATTTTATTGGCAAGTGGTTGATATCATCACGCGAACTTTTGAAAACGCTACTTCCAGTAAGCTGGTCGACATTAATGTGTCGTCATTGAAGGAGACTTGCGACTATTTAGGGGTAACGTTTGATTGGGATATTTGTTCCGAGCTCGGATTATCCTTTCCGCAAAATATGGGGCCTGGTGATTGGGCGCCGTATATCTCTGAGCAGTTAAAAGCAACAGTCTATATTAATCCAAGTAATGGGATCCCCTTGTTTGATACACATGATTTCACACAGAAACATATTGAGCTACACGCAATGTCTTTTTCATCCTTTGAATATGAAACTGGCTCAATGGACTTTGAGAAAAACTTATCGATATTAGATGTCATGATGTGGAACTCGCCATCAACAATAAGGCAAAAGATGAAAGAACTTTCTTTAATAACGCGTATTCCTTGCTCGTCTTCATCATCTGTGTAAAGGCGAAAGGACATTTGGGTAGACTAGAGAAAAACTTAATTGGTTTATATTAGGGTTACTATAACCACAGAAATTCAATTTTCGTTGTGAGTATCACTTCTCATACTTAATATTGATTAGATGTTGTACAGCGATGTGCTATATTTACTCATAGAGTTATAAGAGGGTTGCTATTATGCAAGTCAACAACGAATCAACGTCGCTTATTGGGCAAATTCAAGAAAGGCAAAACAGTCTTTTTGAAAAACTTGCCTCTGGAAAACAAGTTAATGACGCGACTGACGGCGCGGCAGCGCAGCAGATAATCGACCGTTTAACATCGGAAGTAGAAGGCAGCCGACAAGCCGTAAGCAACGTATATGATGGTA